>Ga0116171_10001847_pt1 | contig 20617 bp, 16 predicted proteins | sample AD_JPNHW2_MetaG_FD_89798 | JGI IMG/M metagenome (GOLD analysis project Ga0116171, IMG submission 89798) | Active sludge microbial communities of municipal wastewater-treating anaerobic digesters from Japan - AD_JPNHW2_MetaG | ecosystem: Engineered > Bioreactor > Anaerobic > Digestate | place... | reverse complement strand
TGATTAAAGAAAAAGCTGTATATTATTATAACTCATGAAGATACTAGTATATAGAATTCTAATTATTAAAAAAGTCCACAATTATTTTTATATTTTTTTTTACGTATTATTTCTGCACTTTATTTAGAGCAAATTTACAGAATATATTCAGTAAACTGCCCGTTCCACTACAAAGTAAAGACACGTACCCGGCAGGTCATCACGCAACGATTCATCCGGCAACAATCAATAAGTTTTACGCTGTAAAATTCAGAAATTAAAACATACATTCCTGCCGAAGTCCCGCAAGTTGCCAGTAAACCTGCCGGACCGGCCACCAGGCGAAAAGCCGAAGCATGATCATTCATGCGGCACTGCATGAATAAATTCTCTCAGCATATTGTATGATTTATTGATAAAAAAAATTGGTCTTATTAAGCAGATAAAACTTTATTTTTCAGATGATTGTAATTACAAAATCCGTTCCGGATCAGAGGCACTGATTTCTCATAATATAATTGACAAACCGGTTTAAAACGCTACATCTATGTCTGGATGTATTGAATAAAAGCTGAAAGAGAGCTTTACATGAAAATAATTTACCTTGCGGATATACATGGATCATTCAGCAGAGTATATGAACTTCTCATCGAAACTGTAGCTGATGTATATATTATCGCGGGAGACCTGATAGACATCCCGTTTTACAACCTGGACTCGGCGATAAACTATCATGAACTCCAGACGTACTTTAACGGCCTTAGACGTAAAATGGAACGGAACAGTGAGATACTAGAAGATTTTGTAGATACCTTTATTGACGATCCCACGACAGATGCCGCCGTCCGGGAGAAGGCATTTGAATACCAGCAGTATACAATAAGAGCGCGCCGCGTAATGCAGCAGAAATATAAGGTTCTGGAGAATATACTCTCCATAAAAAGCAACTCCGACATATTTGTACTGCCGGGCAACTATGACATGAACCTCAGGTTTACCGCTCTTCATGAAAGAGATCTGCATATGCAGTGGCATGAGATACATGGAATAAAAATTGCCGGTTACGGCGGGGCCGATATCTGGTCTGCCGGAATCCCGGAAAGATATATAGTAAGATACCAGGCAGGGATTAACGTTCCTGATAAAAATAACGAGATGTATCTTTTTTTCAAAGCGGTAAAACCTGACTTTATAGTATCACACCAGCCGGCGCATGGAATACACGACAGGCTCTCATGGAAAGGCCCTTCCGGCTCACCGGCACTGCGGACATATTGCGAAAACAGCAAAGTTAAAGCATGCCTTACCGGTCATATTCATGAGGACTGGGGATTTTATCAGGGAGACGGGCCACTCTATCTGAATCCTTCAAATTTCGGAGAAGTTACAACAATAAAAGGAGAAGTAGCCGAAGGCGGGTTCTTCTACGAAATTACTCTCGATGATGATGATAAAAGCATAACACGGGTGCAGTTCCAAAAATTTGTTAACAACAAAATATATCCGATCGCCGATTATATCCGCGGAAACAGCAGATTCACCGAAGAGATAATTGATCCTGAAAGATATAATGCACTGAAGCTTCAGCAGAATTATGATATGAAAACAGAAAAGTATTCACATATACCTGAAATAGAACTGTTCCTCGATATTAGAAATTTCTTCAGACGGTTCCAGACTAAAGAGTCCGAGACAAGAATGCAGGAACTGGAGGCTGTTCTTGAGCAGATAACAAATGAACATGGAGAGATAGCATTTGATATAGTCGGTTCGCTCAACATGGGGCTCTCCAGCGTCAGCTCTGACATTGATATTATTATATACCTGAGAATTGAAAATGAATATACCGGGGAATGTTTCGAGGGTGAGAGCTATAAAAAAACGATAGCTCTCCTTGACCAGTATCTGGAGGGAAAATATTCATACCAGGTTATTGACAGCATCAACCTCAATGTCGTTGAAAAAAGTATTATAGACGAAAACTATGAGTGTGAGATAACACAGCGGTTTGTAACTCACAGAGCAATGTGCCGGCCCGTGAACTACAGGGTAATAGCTCCGGTTGAAGACCTCCTCAATACTAAAATAGAGTTCAGGAAGGAGGTCGAGGGATCTGTCCGGTCATACTTCAAAATCTTCATGACCACCACCAGTCATTCCACGTCATTCGATAAATATCTTACCAGAATAAAGTCACTGGGAGTGAAAATCCCTGATGCTATAAATGCAAAAATAAAAAGATACCTTGATGGAGGTTAAGATTTATACAAATCATACAAAAAAAAATAACATTTGCATTAATTTGTCAGATTTTCATAAAGAATTTGACAAATTAATCTTACATTTACTATAATTGCTTATTCCTGATTGATCAATAACGGAGGCAATCCCGATCTCCACCACTCATCAGTTCCCCGGAGATGTCTTTTACCGCTGTTTTTTGACTTCTGCGAATTTTCCTGTAATCTCAAGATTATGGAGGCTGTTTTAATGAAGTGTGACAGAGTATTTTCAAAACATGACTGTGAAAGGATACTTAACCTTTTTGAAAATTATCATGTCAGTGACGAATCTGAAAAAATGCTTATTGAGACTTTAAAGCAGCAGATTTTAAAGTCGAAACCTGTAGATGCAAAAAAGATTAAAGAAAATATAGTTACAATAAACTCAAAGATAATTTTAAGAAACATAGGAAACGGCCTTAGAGAAGAATATCATCTGGTTTTCCCCGATGATTCAGATTTAAAATGCAGGAAAATATCAATTTTTTCAGGAATAGGCTCCCAGGTTCTCGGAAATAAAGTAGGTACGGTTATTAAAGAAAACCCCAATTCCGAAAAATACTATATGATTGAAGACATAATTTATCAGCCTGAAGCTTCCGGCGATTTACATCTCTGATTTAATATTATCTTTCAACCTCCGGTTTTAATAATCTCTATTTACAGATTACCAGATAAAATCTGCATTTATCTTTTAAAAAATACCCGAACACGGCACATCCCCCCGCTCCAGCTGCGAAAGCGATAAGCAATCTTTCAAATCCATAAACTTATTATTTTTTACTAAAACAGATGTTTACGAATTACTGCTGAAAAAAATCATTTAAAATAATTAAATTGAAAAACATTCAAATTCATATATACTATATATTACCTGAATCATATTTTTTTATTATGATTATTTATGTTACTTTATATTATAAATATTATAATTCATGTAATTTTGCAGTTGAGATAATAATCATGTTTATATTCTTTGATCTTTGTTATTTTACTTAAGAGTAAATTATCAAAAGGATATATTTCCAGGCCTGGTATTTTAATAATTGCTATCGGCATTAAAAAATACCGTGGAATAACTATAGAATTTGAGGAATAAAATGTTCAAACAGGAGCGGATTATAAAGAGGACACTCTGCTATTCAAAAATCTATTCAAGTTCCTGTTCCAGTCAGCCTGTAAAGATATTAATTTCAACTTTACTACTGTTAACTTTCTTAACAACAGCATATGCAATTCCGGAACATAAAAAAAAAGTTATCGTTTTTGGCGGTGACTCAGCCGCTCCGCCATATGAATTTATTGATAAAAACGGACTCCCTTCAGGATTCTCCGTCGAAATGACAAAAGCAATCGCGGAAGATATCGGCTGGGATGTGGAAATAAAACTCGGAAAGTGGAGTGATATAAAAAAGGACCTTGACTCTGGAAAGATTGATGTAATCCAGAGAGCTGTTTACACAGATGAAAAGTCGGGAATATATGAATTTTCGATACCTTATCATGAATTCAGATATTCCGCATTCATAAACACAGCTGATATGAATTACTTCGTGCTCCACAAACTTGAAGGACTTAATCCTGTAGCCGGGAGTGAAAGTTTTGTTTATGAATATATCAGAAAAAACTCTCCCGGAATAAATATTAAAGAGACAGAAAGTACCTTAGATACCATTTCATATATCTCCGTGAAAAAAAATTCATATACACTCATAAACAAATACCTGGGCCTTTATCTGATAAAAAAATATGGAATTGATAATGTCACTCCTGTTGGCGTTCCGCTGATGATTGAAAGATACCGCTATGTTTCATTAAAACAGAATAAAGATATCATCTCAGGTTTAAATGAGGGACTAAACATTCTGAAAGTAAATGGGAAATTTAAAATAATTTACGATAAATGGTTCGACATACTTGATAAAGAAAAAAACAACTTCACGTTTATAAGAATAATTTTATCAATAACCGTCCCGATACTCCTGATGTTTCTCGTTATATTTATCTGGTCATGGTCATTAAATAAAAAAATTAAAACTCAGACTGCCAGACTATATGAAGAACTGAACCATCATAAATTTTCTGAAAAAGCACTTATGGAAAGTGAAGAGCGCTCAAGGCTTATCATTGAAAATGCTCCCCTTGGAATTTTTCATTTTAATCTGAACGGTGAAATAACCACATGCAATGACAGTTTTGCAAGGATAATGGGTTCATCTAAAGATCAGCTGATTGGGCTGAATATGCTTAAATTGCCGGATAAACAGATTGCTGATTCAATAAAATCGGCTATCAACGGCAAACCCGGTTATTTTGAAGGACTTTATGATTCCACTACTGCTGTTAAAACCACACCGCTGAGAGCAATGTTCACCCCGATCAAACTTGCAGACGGGAGTATTACCGGAGGACTGGGAATAGTTGAAGATAATACCTCAAGGAAAAAATATGAGGAAGCACTGGTCTCTGCGAAAGATACAGCAGAGTCCGCAAGCAGTATTAAAAGCGATTTTCTCGCCAACATGAGCCATGAAGTCCGGACACCGCTGAATGGGATACTCGGCATGCTTCAGCTTATTCAGACTACCGGAGTTAATGAAGAACAGGCTAATTATGTCAATATAGCAATCAAATCCGGCATGAGGCTGACAAGACTGTTAAATGATATACTTGATCTTTCAAGGGTTGAGTCTGATAAGCTTATTTTAGCAGAAAATCAGTTCAGCCTCAAAGGTATATTCAGTTTCATTAAAGAAAGATACGCTGCCGAATGTGAAGAAAAAGGGGTAGCCCTTATACTAATGATAGATGAAGGAACACCTGATGAAGTAGTTGGAGATGAAACCAGAATACGCCAGATTCTTGTAAATCTTGTATCAAACGCGGTTAAGTTCACTAAAACCGGAAATATTACAGTTAATATAAATGCTGAAGATATCTCATGCTATGGTGCAGTTAATATTATTATCTCTGTAAAAGACACAGGTATAGGTATTGCTGATGATATGCTGAGTCAGATCTTCGAACCATTCAGGCAGGGTGAGAATTCATACAGAAGAACATTCCAGGGCGCAGGACTTGGCCTCACCCTGGTAAAGCACCTGGTTAACCTGATGAACGGATCAATACAGATTGACAGTACACCGGGCAGGGGGACATCAATTGAATGTGCAATTACAGTAAAACTTCCCGAAAATCATGCAATAATACTCAAACCGGTAACAAACGAAAAATTAAATAAACGCGGTAATTTATGCACAATACTGATTGCCGAAGATGAACGGATTAACCGGCTTGCCCTTAAAAAGATACTGGAAAAATCCGGATACCGGATTCTGGAAGCTGAGAATGGAATCGAAGCCTTAAAAATTCTTGAAACTGAAACTCCAGACTGCATTCTTATGGATATACAGATGCCTGAGATGGACGGGATTGAAGCGACTAAATATATAAGGGACAAACAGAAGTTCGGAGTGAAGTCACTAATCCCGATTATTGCGCTTACCGCGTATACAATGCCGGAGGACAGAGAAAAAATCTGTGCTGCCGGACTGGATGATTATATTTCAAAGCCGGTTAATATGGACTATCTCATCAAATCTATTTCTAAATTTATCCCTGACTGTGAATCAAATCAATAGATTTTTAATTGCAGAATTATGAAATTTTTATTATCCCGGAATTATTATCAGTCATTTTCAAAAAGCTCCGGGCAATTTATTTATCAAATGATTAAAAATCAGACCTGAAAATCTCAACAACTGTTCATCTGTGTACAAAAATATAATCGGAATAAACAATAAATCCAGTATTAAATATTTCGTCCCATAAAATAAATCCTTCTTTACTTAATAGAATAAATACTGGTAAATAGTTTTATTTATATTTCAACCAATCTGATTAATTATAACTATTACAGGAAAATTTATGTTATCAAGACTGCTGACTGCCGGTAAGCTATCTATTAAAATGAAGCTCATACTGACACTTACACTGATACTGCTGTCAGGCTTAATTATATCCAACTTTATCAATTACAAAGCGGCACAGAATTCAGTCAGAGAAAATCTTGTCTATGGTGTTCTCCCCCTTACAAGGGACAATATTTATACCGAAATTCAGACAGATCTGATAAGGCCAATATTCCTGTCATCATTAATGGCAAATGACACATTCTTAAAAGACTGGGCAATTTCCGGAGAAAATGACTCCGCGAAAATTACCAACTACCTTAAAGCAATAAAAGATAAATACAACTTTTTCTCAACTTTTTTCGTTTCAGAAAAAACAAAAAAGTATTATCACTTCAGCGGTGTTAAAAAAATAATCTCTAAAAACAATTCTCATGATGAATGGTACTACAAGTTTATTAATTCCGGACTGGAGTATGAACTGGATGTAGATACAAACGAAGCTGAAAAAAATACTCTTACCATTTTTATTAATCATAGAACTCTTGATTATAAAAAAAACCTTCTCGGAGTTACAGGAGTTGGTTTGAAAATGGACAAGATAACGGAGCTTCTAAAATCATATAAAGATAAATTCGGCTGTGTTGTCTATCTGGTTGATACAGATGGAATAGTGCAGGCCCATCCTAATGAAAAACTATCTGAACAGGCCGATATTCATAAACTTAAAGGGATCAAAGATATTGCCGAAACCATTCTCTCTTCAAAATCTGATGCAACGATGTATGACTTTAAAAGAAACAGTGAACATATCCTTCTTACGGTGAGATATATACCTGAGTTCAACTGGTTTTTGTTCGTCGAAATCGATGAAAATTCAAAAATGGGAAATATTACAAAAAACATAGCATTAAACCTGCTGTTCGGGATTATTCTCTCATTCGTGGTAATTGCAATATGTATTTTTGTTGTTAACCATTTCCAGAGCAGGCTCGAACATATGGCGGTAACTGATGAACTGACCGGTGCAAATAACAGAAGAGAGTTTGATATACAGTTCAGAAAATCAGTCTACAATTACAACAGAAATGGAACACCATTTTCACTTATAATTTTTGATATCGATCATTTCAAAAGTATAAATGATACCATGGGACACATAACCGGAGATGCATCTATAAAAACAATAGCAACAATCGCCAGAAGCGGAATGAGGCTCACAGACGTACTTGTCAGATGGGGCGGAGATGAGTTTATTATTCTCACTCATGGCGATGAAGACAGCGCTCTCTTCGCCGCAGAAAGGATAAGAAAACAGGTAGAGACAAGCGACTTTTTCACGAAACATTATGAACGCGGCGAGATTAAATGTGAGATCACTATCAGCTGCGGAGTTTCCGGTTTCAGAAAAGGGGACACATTAGATTCCATTCTTGCAAGAGCAGATGCAGCTCTTTACAGGGCAAAAACTGAAGGAAGAAATAGAATTTACAGGGGATAAATGTATTTTTTTTAAAATAAAAATACTCTTTTTTTGTCAATTTAGAATTGACAAAAATAACTCGGAGATTATAAAAAGTATAAGTTAGATTAGGTTCAGTAAATTCTTCTAGTTATTACCTCAAGGTAAGCTTCTTAGCAGCATTTAATACCCGATCCAACGGGGTTAACCCTCATTAAAAACTCAGGAGCTCAACAATGTCTCAAGGAACAGTAAAATGGTTTAACGACCAAAAAGGCTATGGATTTATTTCAGCAACAGACGGAAAAGATTATTTCGTACATCACTCAAGTATACTTGGTGAAGGTTTCAAAACCCTTAAAGAGGGAGCAAGCGTACAATTTGATATTGAAAAAACTGACAGGGGTCCACGAGCTGTACAGGTCTCTGTAATATAAATAAAAAGTTATATTTATAAACCTGTAAAAAACCCGGCTATTAAGCCGGGTTTTTTTACAAAGTCCGTACAGCATAAAAAAGGCCGCATAAGGTGCCTAATGCTTATGATCATGCGATTCAAATTCATCCATTGAATGAATATGGTCATGCGGACCATGTTCACCGTCATGAATGTGTGAATGAATATCTTCACTTTCATTATGGTAATGCGGATGAGTATGAATATGTTCATGCATATGCAAGTGTTCATGGTCATGCGGATGTATATGAACTTTTCCCCCGTGATGATGCTCATGATTATGCCTATGTATGTGCGGGTGAATATGATCATGTTTATGTTCGTGCTCGCCATTCATTACTCACTCCTTTTTACACTTTAATTCAACTATAAAATAAAAGAAATTACAGCAGCAGTCAATTTAAAATTACTAAAAAAGTATTATGCGCTATTTTTATGTTACTGATGAAAAGATATTATTCGGATTCTACAGCAGCAGATACTAAGCATATCTGATGCAATCCCGCCCCTCGCTCTTTGCAAGATATACCAGTTCATCAACACGCTTCAGCATTGAATCTGTAGTTTCATTTAATCTGTGTTCTGTGACACCGAAACTTGCAGTAATACCGCATGACCGTTCAAAGATAAGTTCACGGACTTCAACAATAAGTTTTTCTGCGAATTTTTTCGCATTTTCAAGGCCGGTTCCCGAAAGAAGTATTATAAACTCCTCCCCTCCCCACCTGGCCAGAACATCATTTTTACGTATTCTTCTCTGCATCATCAGTACTATACTTTTAAGCACCTCGTCGCCTGCATCATGCCCGCATGTATCGTTAACATTTTTAAAATGATCAATATCAAACATGATAAGTGAAAAAACCGCATTATACCTGGACGCCCTGCTGATTTCGGACTCGAGGAAATGAAGAAGGTAACGCCTGTTGTAAGCGGTAGTTAAAGGATCAGTTGTCGAGAGCGTAACAAGTGCCTCCTCCATTTTTTTACTTGCGGAGATATCCCGGCTTACCCCTGTAATCCTTACTGCCTTACCATTATCATCTCTTATAACAAGGGCGTGCCCCTCCAGATAATGGAGGTTTCCGCATGGCCATATAACCCTGAAATCAGCGTTGAATACTGAAAGTTTTTTTACACCTTCAATGAAAAGTGATTCAATATATTCACGATCTTCCGGATGAACAGCCTTTTTCCATGAATCATATATATGGACTGTTGAAGCCTCATCCATTCCGTAGAGTTTATACATTTGATGGTCCCAGATAAGTTCATTCTCAGGAATATCCCAGTCCCATATCCCTATTCCGGCAGATCCTGTAGCAAGGGTTAATCTTTCCGCGAGTTTATTCAATTCAAATTCATAATTTATTCTGTCTGTTATATCTCTGGCTGCTGCATATACATTTTTCCCCGATGGAAAAGAACGCCATTCGATAAACCTGTAGTCGCCATCCCTGGTACGGCACCGGTTTGTAAAATTCAGTACCGGTATCTGGTCGGTTAAAGCTGAAAAAAACTGCTTTGTTGAAACCAGATCGTCAGGATGTATAAAATCAAAAAAACTTCTGCCCTCCAGTTCATCGATTGAAAAACCGAGGGTTCTCTCCCACGCTCTGTTTACTCTTATGAAATTTCCATCTACATCAGCAATGCACAAAAGATCAAGCGCCACTGTAAAGAAACGTTCCATCTCTTCGCTCTTCTGCCTTAGTGCAGCTTCAGTATTTTTCCTTTCTGTTATATCTCTCTGAATTCCAAAATTACCGGATATTCTGCCGTCATCTTCATATATGCAGATGTAATCACCTTCAATATACAAAGGGGTACCGTCAAATTTTCTAATCTGGGTTTCAACATGGATTCTCCCTCTGTCAAAAAACTTCTTCCAGGTTTTTTTCCCCTGCCGGAGATCATGCTTATAAAAATCAGCGGGAGTTAAACCTATAAAATCTTCGATTTTTCCTCCATACTGACTGGCCATTGCCTTGTTGACATGTGTTATTTTCTGATGCGCTAAAATATAATCGAGAAGAGCTTCATTATCCGCGGACTTATCCCATTGAACAGGCTCATCAAGCATCATAAAAAAGAATCCATCCGATGACTGCTGAAAAAAAAGTTCCAGCCTCTCATCCTGCTTATTAATATTACTTTCTGTCTTTTTTCTGTTTGAGATATCAGTATGAGTTCCTATGAAGCGTAAAGGTTTACCATCACAGTCACGGGTAATCACAATCCCTCTGTCAAGTATCCATTTATATGTATTATCTTTGCAGAGAACACGATGTTCATTGCAATATGAATCAGTATCACCTTTAAGATGTTTTTCAATTTCATCCAGGCAGGCCCTGATATCATCAGGGTGTACTCTTTTCTGCCATTCATCAGGTGTATCGCCTATTTCCTCATCATTATAGCCGAACATGGCCTTCCACTGATTTGAGAAAAAGACTTTACCAGTTTTTATTTCCCAATCCCAGAGGCCGTCGCCAATACCCTCCACCGCAAATTGCCACCTAGTCTCACAACCTTTCATAGCTTTCATTTGAAGCACAGAATTGCCGAAACCGGTAATAGCCGGCAGGGCTTTCACAAATTTATGTAATATGTTATTTTTAAAATTCATCCTGATTTTATTTCCAATAATACTCAACTATTCAAATCTTTAAATGCTTACATAAAATACAATAAAAAAAATTAAAATATGTCCAGATAAAAATTTGAATTGAAAACCATGAGTTCTTTAATAATTTTGAACCGGGACTATTGAATCAACAGGCTCTTAAAACATCAGGTTATGCGGAATGATATAGTGTAAACGAATTTTAAGCATAACACGTATTTTTTTAGAAGGAGTATCAAAATGAGTTATTATATAAAAAATAGTTATCCTGTAAAAACCTTCATATTCATTTTACTGATTCTGACTATAACTATTTTCAATACCGCTGCGTTCCCGGCTGATGCTGTTCCGGATATAATTATTTACGGCAACGAAAAATGCGGATACTGCAAAGACACTATGCTGCGGCTTAAAAATGAAGGCATTGAGTTTGTATATCGTGATGTGGAATTGTATGGAACAAATCAGGAGGAGATGTTTGCCAAGCTTGAAAGAGCAGGCTTTACCTCAACCGCTTACTTTCCCGTAATTGACGTAAAAGGGCAGATTCTTATGAGACCTGAATTTGATGACATTAAAAAAGCTCTTTCCGGTCAGAAAATCGACCGTGCCGGGGAGAAAAAAATCCGTGATACCCGCTGGAGGCCGCAGAGGAATAAATCCCTCAGAACAGATTTTAATTCAATCAGGAAAACTTTAAAAGATTCGGATATGATCATTTATGATGACGGTTCAGGCAACGGGAACGTTCTTCTTAAACAATTAAAAAAAGAACAGATACCCTTTACCCTCAGGCAGCTTAATAAACTGGGCAATGCCGCGTATTTTGACATGAGTTCACGGCTTGCAGCACTGGGATACGGAAATGTAACTCATTTCCCGGTTGTGGAAGTCAGAGGAGAGATGATAATGAAACCATCAATTGAAGATGTGAAAATTCTTATTGTCGAGATGATCCCGGACTAACTATATTCGAAGTTTATCAAGTTCATCAAGAATAGAATACATCAATTCATTATTTCTTTTTATATTAGAAGTTCCGTTTCTTATAGAATCAACATCCTGAATATACTGTGCAGGTACAATCTCTTCAAGTCCGTTAACCAGCATGCTTTCAAGAAGATCTTCAGTAACTTCAACATGGAACTGCAGTCCAAGAACTCTTTCATTATATATAAAGCATTGATTTCTGCATGCACGAGAAGTAAATGTGTGAAGCGAACCTTCCGGTATATCGAATGTATCTCCGTGCCAGTGAAATACGGTTTCCGTATTATTGAATTTTTTTAATAACGGAGAATTTGCCCGGTCACTGCTTTTTATGACGGGGAACCACCCTATCTCCTTCTCTGCGTTTTTGTACACCCTGCTCCCGAGAACTTCAGCAATAAGTTGCGAGCCGAGGCATATACCTATAACGACTTTCCCTTTCCCGGCAGCTTCGCGAATGAAATGTTTTTCATCAATGAGCCATGGAAACTTTTCAGTATCATTAACGCTCATAGGCCCGCCCATTACAATAAGCCAGTCAATACCAGAAACTTCCGGCAGAGTTTCGCCGTTAAAGAGTTTCGTGATTTTATAACTGTAAGATTTTTCGTTTATCCAGTTCTCTATACAGCCTGGAGTTTCGTACGGGACATGCTGAAGTATAAGTATTTTTTTCATTTTAAAATTCCGGTTTTTAGAGATGGATAAATCTAAAAGTAAATCAGTAATTTGAAAAGAATATTTTACCGTGGAATGTTAAGATACAGTTACATTTTGAAATTTGTATCCGGTTATCTTCCACAAACACCACGTTATATACTGCCATTTTAAGTCTATTGTAAAAATTTTAATCTGTTACGAACCGGATGTTTGCTAAATTTTAAATACATAAAATATTAAAAATAATTCACCGTTAACAGCCGGAAAGAATATGCTTAATTCCGCTAATTACTAATGATCATTATTTTTCAAAAAAATACAGTTTAATTCATAAATTATTTTTAATTGCTGCTTATTGAATTATATTAACTTTATTAAAATTCTAAAGGGAGGCACTATGGATTTTTTTCTTATACTAATTATTATCCATATAGGGCTCGGGGAATTTGCAGGTTTATGTTTTCTATGGGTTTCAGTTGAAACATTCAATAGAAAAGATGCAGGTCTTCGCAGAGCTAAGATTTTTTCCGCACTTGGTGCAATATCTGCTGTATGTGCATGGTTCGCCGGCGGTTACTATTATGTTAAACATTATGGTTCCATGGTAAAACCTGTCCTTATCGCAGAAACAAGTAATCTTAAATGGGCTCATAAAGTTATTATCGAGGCTAAAGAACATATTTTTCTGTTTATTCCAGTGTTAGCAGTGGCAGCTTTTCTGTTATTTTTAAAGCTGGAATCATGGAACGATCTTGATGAAGCTACTTCAAAAAAGGTAGCTTACCTGACATTGACGATCTTTCTAATGGTATTTTTAATGGCAGCTATGGGTTCACTGGTATCCGGTGCGGTAAGAGCCATTCTTGGAGCTCCGGGAGGTGGGATATGAAAAATAAACTTGCAGTATCCGCATTAAAAGCATTCTCAATATATGCTGTTGTCATGGTAATTACAGTTATTGCAGCTGAATTCATTGCTCCATTTAAAAACTTTCTGGCAGCATTAACCGGCCACCACTGGACTTCCAAAGGAGTTCTAGGTGCACTGCTGTTCATTATTCTCACAATTATTTTCAACGTTAAAGGGAATGATGATAATTTAGGCAGGAATATTAATCTTGCTATTATTTCAGCTGTTTCCGGATCAGTAGTATTGTTTTTATTTTTTGCATTACATTACGCCCTGTAATTCCCGATACAGGTTCAGCATCTGGTTGCTGAACCTGTATTTTAAAATTTATTTAAACTTTAATTATAATTCTGTACTCCGTACCGTTATTTCTGTAAATTTCCAATGTGCCATTCATCTGCCCGACAAGTATGTTAACAAGACTTAGCCCGAAGCCCTTTGTTGTTTTGATATTGAACGAATCAGGAATTCCGATACCATCATCTCTAATTATTAATTTCAGAGAATTCCCATGACTCTGCACAGAAATAAAAATAAATCCGCTGCTTCTGCCTGAAAACGCATGTTTAAATGCATTTGTTATTATTTCATTGATTATTATTCCAATCGGAAACAACACCTGCGAATCCATATTGAAATTTCCGATATCTTTTTCTAAAATTATATTACGGCCGGCGGATTTATACGTCAAAGATATTTCATCAACAAGATTGGAGATATATTCTGTTAAATCGATATTTTTATAATCAGCTGTTCTGAAAAGTTTATCATAAATAAGCATCATGCTCGTTATGCGGTTACGGGCATCTTCAAGCGCGGATATTGTAGCAGTATCTGAGGCAGACTGCTCCTGAAGGTAAAGAAGAGCAGCAACTGTTGACATATTATTTTTAATCCTGTGGTGAACTTCTTTCAACACCAATTCCTTTTCATTAAGCAGACGCCTGATTTCATCTTCTGCAATCTTTTTTTCCGTCACGTCAAGAACATACCCGTAATGAAAAATTTCACCGTTCACCGGATCAGGCCTTTCGCAGAAAGCTAATACTCCATCGAAACTGGAACCGTCTTTTTTCCTATACCGGTTTTCAAAAATTTTCCACATACCCGGTTCTGAACTTACTTCACGCATGAACTTTGACCGGTTATCAGGTTTCTCATATATGATATTCCCAATCGATGATCTGTTTACCAGATCAATAAGCTCGCTTGTAGATTCGTATCCGAGAATTTCTGAAATCGCCGAATTCAGATATACAAACCTGCCGTCAAGTGTTGATTGAAAAATACCGATCGGGAGATTGTCAAAAATACTCCTCATCCGCTCTTCACTTTTAAAAAGAAGAATTTCCGCTTTTTTACGGGAAGTAATATCCTGGCAGAATGCCATAAATCTTTTATCATTTAGTTTAACCGCATTAACTTGCGCCCAGAGTATAGAACCATCTTTTCTTCTAAATAAAATATCTCCGACAGCGCTTCCATCTTTTTCAACCTTTGAAAAATGGTCTTTAGCGATTTCAGCATTCGAAGGATCAACTATATCGCTGATACTCAGTTCTAAAAGTTCATCCTCAGTATAACCAAGACCTTGTGCAGCCGCTGGATTGACCTCTATATATCTTCCATGATTATCAGCAATAAAAATACCCATCGGCGCATTTTCTATGTAAGACCTGAATTTCGCCTCACTTTTCTGCAAAGCCTCGTCTGCGGTTTTATGAAGGGTTATATCTTCGGCTACTCCGGCAAATTTTATCAGTTCTCCGGATTGACCGTAAACAGGGTATGCTCTTCCCCCGATCCATTTCATTTCACCATCACCGCAGATTATTCTGAATTCACCGTTATATGCTACTCCATCCTCAAGTAATAATTTTTTTGCAGCAAGAACATCAGGCAGATCCTCGGGATGTACACTTTCAAGAAAAATCCAGGGATCTTTCCAGCGGAGATTTGAATCCAGTTTCCAGATTTCCCGGCATACGGGACTAATATAAATAATGCTTCCGAGCAATGCGTCGCTGAGCCAGAATGCTTCATTTATATTTTCTGCCAGATGTCTGAAATTAGTCTCACTGTCTTTTGTTTTTTTATGAGCTGCAAAAAGTTCAAAAGCCATTTCAATCGATGAGAGCAGGACAAAATCACCGGAATTCTTTACGACAAAGCCGTATCTTGTAATAGACCTTACCTTATCAACAATCTCACGTTCCGAATGTGATGTAAGAAAAACTATCGGAATATCTCTCTGCCTGATAATTAAATCTGCAGCAGTAGGCCCGTCAATACCGCTTCCAAGATCAATATCCATTAAAATCAGATCTATTGTAAAATCATTCAGGGCATGTTTAACAGCGGATTCACCGTCAGGTACAGTTATTACTTCATAATCATTTTTCATCAGCATCGCTGCTTCAGCGAGTGCAGTTATCATGCTGTCTTCAACAAGAAGTATTTTTTTAATTCCTGCTTCTTTCATGAAAAATTATTACCCGTTAGAACAATTGACGTAATCTCCATAAACTGAAGAGAAAAAAATAAAATCGATAATTACAAATAAAAACCAGATAAGATATTCCTCTACGCGTCATATGAATAATGTATTTTCATTTTAAATAATCCGGATAATTATTACAAGAAATATTTAAGATAACCATTTGATCAAAAAGTGAATTCCCTTTATTAAGAAATAAAATCGGGAATATCATCTTAAAATGAGAGCAAATGGAATGTATATAATATGAAGCAGAAAATGAAGTTCTCTTATTCTAATAATTATAAATAGCTTATCAAAAGCATAATATTTAATAACGAAACAATAGAACCTATAATCAACAGGAGTGTAAGAGTAAATTTTCCGTTAGCATATTTTCCCATAACTTTTTTTGATGATGTAAGATATATCTGGAGAAAAATTGTTATTGGAAGCTGTATGCTTAAAAACATCTGCGAAAAAATCAGCCCTTTGAAAGGATCACGAATTAAAAATATAATCAATACGGCCGCGATTATTGTTATAGCCAGGCCTATACGTGAATGTTTATCTTTTATATTATACGGCTCTTTAAATATTCCCGCGAAAATAGATCCCCCCGCCATACCTGCAGTAACACTGGAAGATATTCCCGCGAAAAGAAGGGCCACTGCGAATATTATTGAGGCCATGTTTCCGGCTATCGGGCTCAGCATAGTTTCAGCCTGCTGCAGTTCGGAGACACTTATTTTATTTGTATAAAACGCCGCGGCGGCAAGAATTATTATTGCACTGTTGATTGCCCATCCTACCCCCATTGAAAAAAGTGTATCCATAAATTCAAAGTCAAGCTGTTTCTTTATAACCTTCTCATTTTCAAGGTTCCACTGCCGGCTTTGAATTATCTCGGAGTGCAGGAACAGGTTGTGGGGCATCACCACTGCTCCGAGCACGCTCATTATAATCGGCATTGAACCGTAGGGAATGGAAGGCACTACCCATCCATTTACAGCCGCATTCCAGTCAACTTTAACTAACGTCAGCTCATACAGAAAAGATAATCCGATTACTGAAACAAAACCGATGATGAATTTTTCGAGACGCTTATACGAATTTGTGAATAGAAATATCAGTACGAATATCGCAGAAAGAATCGTCCCTGCGAATACCGGTATCCTGAAAAGCATATTAAGCCCTATAGCCGCACCAAGTATTTCCGCAAGAGCGGTTGATACGGCAGCGAACATCGCAGTGATTAGTGTTGTACCGGAAATCCATGCCGGAGTATGAAAAGATGCCGCTTCGGAAAGACAAAGCCCGGAGGCTATCCCGAGGTGCGCGACGTTATGCTGCAGAATTACAAGCATAATAGTAGAGAGTGTAACCATCCAGAGCAGAGCGTAGCCGTAATCCGAACCGGCTGCAATGTTAGACGCCCAGTTCCCGGGATCGATAAATCCCACAGTGACCAGAAGTCCCGGACCGATATAACGGAGGAACTTCAATGTCTCAAAGTCAGGGATATAATCTCTTTTAAAATAGTTTTTAATTCTTACTATCATTTTCACTTTAATAACTTCCTGTTCCATATCGTGATCATTCCGTCCTGCCGTGCATACTCCGATAACTCAGCAGATAACTATTATACCGCGATCTTCAAGCTCTTTTATTACATCTCTGTTTTTTATCGGATTATCGAGCATATTTACATAAATCAATTCATTCAGTTTAAGTAGAACGGAAATATCTTCAATACTGTTAAATGAAATATCAAGCTCTTTTAAATTCTGAAGATTTAAAAGACAGTCAATAGATTCGATGTTGTTATCTGACAGGTAGAGAAGTTCCAGCATCCCAAGCCCGGAGAGACGTTCGATTTTATCAATATGATTCCCTGAGAGATTAAGTATTGTGATATTCCTGCAGTGTTCAATTCCTTTAAGGTCAACAATTTCCGAATCAGAAAGATCAAGCTCGCCCTCTATATTATGAAGATCTTCAACGGTTATGCTGTCATCAATTCCGCCGAAAACCATTCTGTTGATTGCTTCGATAAATCCGTACTCATTGGGATTTATATCATCTGCTGTTTCATCATCATATTCATATTTTTTCTCATCATACGAAGCAGCATTTTCACTATGACCGGAATATTCATCGCTGTATGCATAAGTCTCTTCAATATCAATATCGTATTTCTTATTAAATGGAATTGATTTATGTTTATTGAAAATATATATTCTTTTCAGCCGCTGAAGTTCACTGAGCTTATTCTGTTTAAAATTATCTTCGATGCTGCTTAAAATAAAGGCCGTTTTGTCCGGATGGTAATTCTGGATGATAAGCGCAAAGAGACGGCTGATATTCATTCCTGAAGCATCGAGCTCAAGAACATCCGCATAATACAGAAGCGAGTTAATATCTTTTGCTTTATATCTGCTGATCACATCTACGCTTATATCTTTAAGCTTTTTTTCTGTGACGTGTTTCAGCAGATCACCGTATAGAATGTTTATATTTGAATCCATAGTATCAGAATATAAGATTGATGAATTTAAATCTTATTGCTTCTCCTCCATATATTCATTCTGGCTGCTTCCTTAATAAGTCCGTCGCGGAAATCCGGATGAGCAATACTTATCAGTTTTTCCGCCCGCATCCATGTAGGACAGGCTGCGAGTCTTACAGCGCCATACTCGGTTACAATAAAATCCACCGACTGACGAGGTACTGTTACGATTGTTCCTGATTCTAAAACCGGGAGTATTCTCGAATGAACTTTTCCGCTGTTGTCAGTATAAGTGGAGGAAAAACATATAAAACTTCTTCCACGGTATGACTTATGCGCACCCATGACAAAATCAAGCATCCCGCCGTTTCCGGAAACCTGCTGAGCAACACCATCTTTAACAAGACATTCCGCGTTAACCTGTGAATAAAGATCAATCTGCAGTGCGTTATTGATACTTACAAAATTATCGATTTTACCGATCACCTCATCACTGTTAGTATAATCTACAGGGCATGCCATAAGTCCGGGATTGTTATTGATAAAATCATACATATTCTGGCTTCCAAGCGCAAAGGTATACGCGCAGAGATTATGATCGATATTTTTTTTGCTCCCGTTCATCCGGCCCGTTTCAATCATCTTCACAAAAGCGTCCACAAACATCTCGGTATGCCCGCCCAGATTTTTGAGATCAGATTCAGCTATCATTTCTCCTATCAGGTTAGGCATGGACCCGATACCGAGCTGAATGCAGCAGCCGTCACTTATGAAATTCATTATATGCTTCGCTATCTGGCTGTCAACATCGGAATGCGCAGCAGTTGGAACACAGAAAAGTTTCTGGCTGTCCGGCGCTTCCACGATATAATCTATTTTTGATATATGCACCGCGTTCTCAACACCAAGACAGTTTGGCTGATTTTTATTCACTTCAATGATCACTATATCTGCCGTATCTATACAAGCGCAGGTATGAGAACACTGAGGCCCGAAATTAAAATATCCGAATTTGTCCATCGGGCCGGTCTGAATTATTGCCACGACCTTTACAGATTTCGCACTTCCGGGATCAAGATATTGCGAAGACCTGTATGAACGGGGTTTATTGTGCCTGTGATAAAACGGCGCGCGCTGATAAAGCATAGGTGAATAAAACGGTTCCCCTTTAAATTGAAGTAAACGTGTAAGCTTTGACCAGTGCCAGTCGGTATAAATAAAACTTTTCGGAAAAGTTGAAACTTCAGGGAGAGGCGGAACTGTTACAGCAGAATAAATACTTACTCCTCTTAACTCCGATGCCCGCTTCGCAAGCGCAATATCACACATAACAGGTTTTCCGTTAAATGAACCGTAATCCACAACATCACCGGATGAAACTACTTTCACAGCTTCATCGGCAGTTGTCAGTTTTTCAGAATATAATTTATAATACTCCATCAATTGTTTTCCTTATTAAAATTTTTTTGGATGATCTGCCACTTTCCGGCCGATGACACCTTTCCACATGAATTGGGGAAGAAGTATATAAAGCTTATTTTCAAAACGGGACAGGGAGATAGAATCTCCTGCTCCATGTCTCTCACATACTCTCCCGGAGAAAAAGCCGGAGTTGTGGGGATTGTATAACAGTTATTCTGCCTTCGATACTATCTTCGAATTATCCATACTCAACGCGCTGAACACAGATGAATAATCGCCATTGGGGTTCCATGCAACCCATCCTCTTGCACCTGTTCCCTCAACACCTTTTATCTGAAGAGCGACATATTGGTCAAGTTTCACTTTAGCATGCTGTATGTTATATGGAAATGCCTGGATATACGGCTGTATTGCAACATTTTTACCTTCGAGACGTTTAAGCCCTTTGAGAGTCCCCTCCTTTACGGTTTCACCTGGAGCGCTCATTCTCTGACGGTCTCCGGTATAATGGCTGGGATACAGCATCGGATATATTACATCCGTATAGGCTGCGAAAACCTCAAGTTTCTGGCCGATTAAATCATTATGATTGTAGACAATACGTCCAAAGATATCCGCAGAAAGTTTCACTTTCCGTTCATCGGTAATTTTTCTGAAATTTTTCAGCAGGTCTTCAATGATACCATACTTTTTTTTAAGCGGATAAGGAATTCCGCCATCCTGAAAACGGATATAGTCCAGCTGTATCTCATCGAAACCGGAATCGGCGGCTGCTGCTACAAGATCATATAGTCCTTTCATCTTGCTTTCCGATACAGGAAGCTGATTGATCCCGTCCTGAAAACATACAACGCGTGCTGTAGTATATATTTTTTCACTCTTTAAATATTCCAGCACTTTGGTGTTGACCTTAAGTGTTGTACTTCCGAAAGTA
>Ga0116171_10001843_pt1 | contig 20644 bp, 17 predicted proteins | sample AD_JPNHW2_MetaG_FD_89798 | JGI IMG/M metagenome (GOLD analysis project Ga0116171, IMG submission 89798) | Active sludge microbial communities of municipal wastewater-treating anaerobic digesters from Japan - AD_JPNHW2_MetaG | ecosystem: Engineered > Bioreactor > Anaerobic > Digestate | place... | reverse complement strand
TCACACAGATTCCTAATAATTTCTTTACTTGAAATAAACTGACCATCTCTGTTATCGATTATAATAAAATCGTTGCCGGTGCCGTGATATTTATGAAAATGAAGCCTCATTTCGAATTCAGTTCTTTGATCAGGACATCGTTTCGCAAAGGCAGAAATGACCTGAAATCATCAGTAAAATCAATCGGGTAATAATCTTTATTATACTTTATATAAAGATCGTTATTGTAACCTATGATCGAAACATTATTAAATTCATACAAACCAAAAATCACCAGTTTATTCTCATCAAATTTAAATCCCTTATAATTCAGGGGTGATTTCCAAAACTCCACTTTGATAACTTTGTTAGATTTCCGCTTTGTATTCCGCTGGTCGGTAAGAATTGAATCCAGCTCATAATCATCATTTCTTTCGGGAATATCACCAGAAATTTTTATAAGACGGGTAATTATCAGTTCATCTTTCGAAACAACAATATCGTCATAAGATGAACCTGACTGGGAAGATGTATCTTTTTGTTCAAATTTTTCATTGTTATATAGCGCAATAAGTTCTTCGATAGAAAGTTTAGCGGTATCTTTTTTAAGACTGTCAATAAAAGTGGCCGGAATATTCACATTGCCTACATGAAATTTGGTTTTATTTTTCTTATCCGGCCTGATGGATTTATCATATTGATTGGTATCAATCCTAACCTCATTTTTTCTGAACCCTAAAAAGTCGAATAAATCATTCTTTTGCAACTGCCACCAAATGATACCGCCACCTACAAAAAAGCCCAATACTAATCCAAGAAGCAGGTAAATAATTTTATTGACTTTGTAACTCATAACGAGCTTTTTGTGTTATAAACAAATTCTTTACAAAGGTAATATTATTCACCGACCACAAATTAAGATTTTTGATAATAAATTATACTATCATTGAGTTTAAATCGTTTTAAAAATTATCACTGCCAAATTAAGTTTAGGTATAAAATTTGATAAGAAAAACCTCAAAATTTTATGTTATGAAACGAACCATATTGACCATCATCATTGCAGTTTTATCGAGTCTGGCTACAATTTTCGCATTCAGGTTTGCAGACAGAAAAAACAACGAAATTGAAACTTATTACAAAAATCAGACACCCGTTCAAAATGTCAGTCTTGCCGGGATAAGATCCACTACCGGGCCCGATCTGACTATTGCAGCAGAAAAAACCATCCATGCGGTTGTCCATATTCAGACGCAATATTATTATAAAAACTCCTACTACGACCAGTTTTTCGGTTATGATCCGTTTTTTAACTTTTTTAATCAGCGGAAGTATAGTAATCAGCCAATTATTACTGCCGGTTCCGGCGTACTGATCTCTGAAAACGGCTATATTGTTACCAACAACCATGTTGTAAACGATGCCAGCAAAATAGAAGTAACACTTAATGATAAGCGCACTTATACGGCTACAATTGTTGGTACCGATGCCGGTACCGACCTCGCACTAATAAAAATTGAAGAAACCGGACTACCTTATATTACATACGGAAACTCCGATGAGGTAAAAATCGGAGAATGGGTTCTGGCAGTTGGCAATCCATTTAATTTGACATCAACTGTAACAGCAGGTATTGTAAGTGCAAAAGCCCGGGATATAAACATCTGGGGTGACAATACAACCGTTGAGTCGTTTATTCAGACCGATGCAGCAATCAATCCGGGAAACAGCGGCGGGGCGCTTGTAAACATAAACGGCGATCTCATAGGCGTTAATGCTGCTATAGCAAGCAATACCGGGTCTTATACTGGCTATTCTTTTGCTATACCGTCAAATATTGTTCGAAAAGTAATTTCTGACCTTTTAGAATTTGGCCAGGTTCAACGGGCATTTATGGGAATTAATTTTACTGATATCGACAGTAAGCTGGCTGCAGCTCATGAATTCAAAGATCTTAAAGGGGTTTATGTCGAATCCGTTTATCAGGGTGGCGCTTCCGAAAAAGCCGGGATACAAAAAGGCGATATAATATTGAAGATCAACGAAAGCCCGGTGAACAGCTCTTCCGAACTTAAAGAACAGATTATACGTTTGCGGCCTGGTGATAAAATCAATGTAACCATCATGCGCAACAATACTGAAAAACAAGTTGTGCTGGTTCTTGAAAATAGCGAAGGCGGAACTGCCGTGTTGACTGGCAGTAACAATGGAGAATCCAAGGTTCTCGGTGCAACATTAAAGGATGTAAGCGACAAAGAAAGAATTAGCCTGGGAATCAGAAACGGAGTTAAAATCACCAAACTTGAACGTGGAAAATTATCTTCTGCCGGAATCAAGGAAGGGTTTATAATCACCCAAATTGACAACCAGACAATTAAAACAACCGACGATGTTATCAGAATATTAAGCAATAAACAGGGAACCACATTGATAGAAGGAATATATTCAAACGGAATGCAAGCATACTTTTCTTTCGGTTTGTAACAAAACACCTGTTTAGTTCGTAATAATTCCAGTTTTCAATTATACAAAATATTTTGCAGGTATTAAAAAAAATTGTATCTTTGTACCCGTTTCCCCATATTTTGATATAAACTACTGAATATCAAATAATTATTAACCAATCCTGTCATAATGAGACAATTAAAGATTACAAAATCGATTACGAACAGGGAAACAGCCTCCCTTGATAAATATTTACAAGAGATTGGTCGCGAAGAGCTCATTACAGCTGATGAAGAAGTAAAACTGGCTCAACAGATTAAGGCCGGAAATCAGGAAGCTCTTGAAAAACTTACGAAAGCCAACCTCCGTTTTGTAGTATCGGTTGCAAAACAATACCAGAATCAGGGATTAAGCCTTCCCGACCTTATTAACGAAGGAAACCTCGGCTTGATCAAAGCTGCCAAACGTTTTGACGAAACCCGCGGGTTTAAATTTATTTCTTATGCTGTATGGTGGATCCGTCAATCGATTTTACAGGCTCTTGCCGAACAATCAAGAATTGTTCGTCTGCCTTTAAACCAGGTTGGTTCACTCAATCGTATTTCAAAAGAATTATCACGTCTGGAACAGAAATTTGAACGTCCGCCCCTGCCCGATGAATTAGCTGAATCGCTAGACATTCCTCAGGAAAAAATCAATGCCGTGATGAAGATTTCGACACGCCATGTATCAATGGACGCACCACTGGCACAGGACGAAGAAACTAAATTTATCGATGTTTACATGAACGAAGACGGTGTGACCACCGATACCAACCTGATGTACGAATCTCTTTCAAGAGAGATCCAACGGTCATTATCTACACTTACAGATAAAGAACGTGATGTAATTAATTTATATTTCGGCTTAGGTATGAACCACGGACTTACACTTGAAGAGATCGCTGCCAAATTTGATCTTACACGCGAACGTGTGAGGCAAATAAAAGAAAAGGCTATCCGAAGACTTAAACATACGTCGCGAAGTAAACTTCTCAAATCTTACTTAGGACAGTAAAAAAATCAAAAACCTTCCTTAAAACAGAAGGTTTTTTCTTTCTGATAACTACTGAATTAATCTTTATAACGTGCAATAGGTGTTATACCGCCTTTGACTTTATCTTTGATATTTACCAATATCTCTGTATTCAATGGCAATAATATATCAACTCTGGAACCGAATTTAATGAATCCGAGTTCTCCGGTCTGTTCTGCAACCATGCCTTCTTCGGCATAGCAAACAATACGTCTGGCTATAAACCCGGCAATTTGTCTCACCAGAATAGATTCCCTTTTTTCAGGTTTAATTATAGTCGTTGTTTGTTCATTCATATAAGAAGATTTCGGTTTGCGGGCTACGAAATACCTTCCATAATAATCTTCTGTTTTTATAACTTTTCCACTTACGGGAAACCAATTGACATGAACATTATTCAACGACATAAATACCGAAACCTGTATTCTCTTTTCATTGAAATATTTTTCTTCATCAATTTCTTCAATTGCTACAACTTCGCCATCAGCTCCGGAATATATTAAACGCTCATCTTTGATAAAATCACGTGAGGGTTCCCGAAAAAAACGGACAATTATAATAAAAGTAACCAAAGAAGAAATAAGCAACAAAATCTTGAACCATAAATAACCACTTATAAACCAAATGAGAGGTATATTGATTATGGAAAGAATAACAAATGAAACTAAAATTATCGTGATACCTTCTCTATGTATTTTCATAATCAGCCTGCTATAAATAATTGAATATAAACAAAAACGAAAGGCGACGTGAATAGTATGCTATCGAAACGGTCGAGCAAGCCGCCATGCCCTGGTAAGATTGTACCTGAATCTTTTTCATGATAGCTGCGTTTTAATAATGATTCGGCCAGATCACCAAATGTGCCAATTACAACGATTATAAGAGCAATGAATATCCAATGTATCAGGACAATATCTTTAAACAAAAGCGACAAAACAAACGCTGTCAGCAGTCCTGACAACAATTGACCGATGAAGCCTTCCCAGCTTTTTTTTGGTGAAATACGTTCAAACAAACGATGTTTTCCGAACGCTGAACCCGTGAGATAAGCAACAGTTTCAGATATCCAGGTTATAATAAAAAAACCAAGCAACAATTGTGTCCTGAATTCTCCGCGTATCAAAAAAGGGCTGTAAAAAAAACTAAGTAATGATAAAGGCAATGCAATGTAATAAACCCCCAGCAATGTATACGCTATATTCGTGAAGGGCCGTTCTGTTTTTCGGTACATTTCAACAATAAATATTGCTGATGCCAAAGGAATGTTCAACAGTACCAAAGGCAATTCAATAACTTTATGAGCATATAAAGAAATACTGAGAAAAAGGTATACACCTAATAATATCGACGTTAACATCTGTGGCTTTATCGTGTCGGACTTAGGCATTTTATAATATTCATGCAAGCAGAGCAACGTTATAGCAAGAAATACCAGCATGAAAGAATAAACACTCCAGCATACAGATCCGATCACTATTGAAATGAAGATCAATCCAGTAATCGTTCGGGTAATAATTTTCTTCACAGATTAAGAGTTAAAATTAATGTTTTTGCTTTCATTACATCATTTGCTGAAACATACATTTCAATGCTTCCAAAATGATAGGAAGAATCCTGTTTGTTTATTATAAAAGCTTCGATTTCATGTTCCAGCAGCATTCCTTTTACAATTTCTGCCTCAAACCCTTTATTTGTTTCATATATCAGTACCCAATCGTTTTCCATATTTATTCAGTTGAGTCATCTATTAAAAACAAATAAATTTCTCTTGGTCCGTGTGCTCCCATAACCAATGTCTTCTCAATATCAGCAGTTCTGCTTGGTCCTGATATCACAGAAACCAGGGAAGGAAAATTTGTTTTATATTTTTCTACGATCCCGTTAAGTGCATCAGGCAGATCAACGACAATTTGTGAGGCATAACCAACGACAATATGCACATCGGGATAAACCACCATTCTGCGACCCGAAGCCTGCGCTGACGAAACCATGATGCTCCCCAGCCTTGAGATAAGAAATTCGCAAAACGTAATTCCTTGTCGTGCTTCAACGATGGAATTAACATCATCGCTAAACGGAACAGCGGCATCAGTAAGAAATTTCTTTATTTCCGGCTCAAGACAAAACAAACGGTTCCAGGAATATTCTTTAGCAAACGCGCTGATATTTTGTAAAAATTCTGCTTTATCGGCACAATAAACAAATTTGCCTGATATTTTGGTAAATGCTTCAGCAAATGCTATATCCAGCGGACCTTCCGGTTGTTTAAAAACGTTCGAAGAAAAATCGATATCCGTAAACGGACAATCTGCCTGATATATTCCTGCATTACGAACATTTTTTAGAACTTTTTCCCTTGACGTGTATTCTTCCATATATTTTTATAGATAGATATGCATTTTCATTGATTGCCAGATTCTGTCTTATCGTCTTTTTTTTCTTCTTTTTTTTCAGTGGTTTCTTCTTTGGTATTTGTAGGTTCTGGTTTATTTACAGTTTCGGTTTTAACTTTCCGCATATTGGTTTCTATATCCTTTGCTACATCATCGATATGATGTCTATCAACAAACTTACGTTTTCCAAAAATATTCTCAACGTCTTCCCGGAAAATCACTTCTTTTTCAAGCAGTAAATTGGCTAATGCCTCAATATTGGTTTTATTTTCCTCAATAATCTTTTTTGCACGTTCGTAAACAGTTTCAATTATTTTGCTTGCTTCTTCATCGATCATCTGAGCCGTTGTTTCGCTGTATGGCTTACTAAGCGAGTATTCCTGCTGACCCGATGAATCGTAATAGCTCAGGTTTCCCAAGCGTTTGTTAAGGCCGAAATACATGACCATAGCATACGCTTGTTTGGTAACACGTTCAAGATCATTCAGTGCACCGGTAGAAATTTTCCCAAAATTAACTTCCTCAGAAGCACGTCCACCAAGGATGGCGCACATTTCATCAAGCATTTGGTCGGTAAATGTGATCTGCCGTTCTTCGGGCAAGTACCATGCGGCTCCCAGAGCTTTTCCGCGTGGGATAATGGTAACTTTTACCAGTGGGGAAGCATGTTCAACAAGCCAGCTTATGGCAGCGTGTCCGGCTTCATGAAAAGCAATCACCCTTTTTTCTTCTTGTGAAATTATCTTGCTGCGTTTCTCGAGTCCGCCTACAATTCGGTCAATGGCATCGAGAAAATCCTGTTTATCAATTGTTTTTTTGCCTTTTCGTGCTGCTATCAAAGCTGATTCGTTACAGACATTGGCTATATCAGCACCCGAAAAACCAGGAGTCTGCCGTGCAAGAAAATCTATATCCATTTCCGGTGACAGGGTTAATGGCTTCATGTGAACCTTAAAGATTGCCTTACGTTCATCCAGATCAGGTAATTCAACATGTATCTGGCGATCGAAACGCCCGGCACGAAGTAAAGCCCGATCGAGAATATCTGCACGGTTGGTTGCAGCTAAAATTATGACTCCGGCATTGCTTGAAAAGCCGTCCATTTCGGTAAGCAACTGGTTTAAAGTATTTTCTCTTTCATCGTTTCCACCTGTCATTGGATTTTTGCCTCTGGCTCTTCCGATTGCATCAATTTCATCAATAAAAACTATACAAGGCGCTTTTTCTTTAGCTGTTTTGAAAAGGTCGCGAACGCGCGATGCACCCACACCAACAAACATTTCCACAAAATCTGAACCGGAAAGTGAGAAAAAAGGCACCTTGGCTTCACCGGCTACTGCCTTGGCAAGTAATGTCTTTCCTGTTCCCGGAGGGCCAACAAGCAATGCACCTTTGGGTATTTTACCGCCCAGATCAGTATACTTCTTCGGATCTTTCAAAAAGTCAACGATCTCCATGATCTCCACTTTGGCTTCTTCTAATCCCGCTACATCGCTGAATGTGATTGAACTGCTGGTATTTTTATCAAAAAGCTGGGCTTTCGACTTACCGACATTAAAAATCTGTGAACCGCCGGAACCTTTGCCCATGTATCGCATTATTACAAGCCAAATGGCGATAAGAATTGCAAAAGGAATTATCCATCCAAGAATATCTCCGCTCCAATTGCGGCGGGTTTCAGGAATAATATCTACCATTTGCCGGCCAAGAATCTGCTGCTTTTCTTCAAGGGTTTTACCTACTGTATCTTTTGCTATTATTCCTTTTTCAACATCCCTTACCTTATTTTCAAAATTTTCAGAAGATAATATCTCAAACTGAAATTGCGGCCCTTTGTTTACAGCATCCGAGCCAATACCTTTTTTGGGTTTAAAACTTTTAAATGCTGTATCACTGTCCAACGCTTCATTCTTAATATAAATCTCCGCTTTTTCTTTATTAACAACTACAATTTTTTCGACCTGTTGTTTATCGAGAAATGTAACAAACTTATTCCACGTTATCTCTTTTGTAGTGCCACCATTCCAGTTATAAAAATAAAGGGCGAAAAATGCTAATGCAAGCACTGCGTAGAGCCAGTAAAAATTAAATTTCTTCTTTCCCTGGTTATTACCCTGCAAATTATTTTTAAATTTATTTTTCTGTTGATCAGCCATGAATCTTTATCCTCTTTCTTAAGTAATTATTTTTCCGAATCAATATATGAAATTTCTGCATCAGCCCAAAGATTTTCAAGCTGATAAAAGCTACGGTATTTTTCCTGAAATATATGCACCACCACATCGATATAGTCGAGTAGAATCCATTCGGCATTATGAAAACCTTCCCTGTAACGTGGTTTTTGTCCTGTAGCTTTTCTTACTGTCTCTTCGACCGAATCAGCTATCGCTTCGACCTGTGCACGGGAATTACCGTGGCAAATGACGAAATTAGAAAAAAGTGTATTTTGAATATTAGAAAAGTCAATACTGACAATATTCTTTGCTTTTTTTTCCTGCATACCAAGCGCAATAACCTCTGCAAGTTGCTTTTCTACTGATATTTTTCTTTTTCTGGGCATTAGCAATTATTAATAAATACCTTCTGTAAAATTACGTTTTATTGTTATTCACCTTCACATTCTCACAATTTTTCCACCCAAAATTTTTATTCTACTTCAGAAGCATCATAAATATTTAAAACTTCATTATGCTTTATTTATATTTGCATCTGTTTATGAATGTATGCAAAATTAAGGTTTTTTTCTGAATAAATACAATGTAAATAACAGTATTGCTTATGATGAAAATAATACATAAAAAGCTCCTTGGCTCAACCAATGCTTTTGCCGAACAACTGATCAGCGAAAACAAGATTAAAGAAACAACCTGTATTGCAGTCAATCATCAGTTTGCGGGTAAAGGGCAAGGTAAAAACATTTGGGAATCGGAAAAAGGGAAAAACCTCACCATAAGCATCGCATGTTTTCCGGTTTTTTTGCCGGCTGAAAAACAGTTTTTCCTGAATAAAGCAGTGGCGTTATCTGTTTATGATCTTATATCTGAATTAGTGCCTGAAAAAACCATTTCGATAAAATGGCCCAATGATATTTACATCGGTGATGAAAAAGTTGCCGGTATGCTGATACAGTCGGCTGTTCAGAGTAATAAAATCAAATATACCATCATTGGAATAGGCATAAATATTAATCAGAGAAAATTCCCCGAACACCTTCCCAATCCGACATCAGTAATTCAACATTCTAATTCTGAAAAAGACCTTGATAAGACACTCAAAAAATACCTTACTATTTTTGAAAAATATTACGAAATGCTTAAAAACGGAATGATCAGTGAAATTGACAGCAAATACCTTCAGGCATTATACCGTTTCGGGCAGCGAAGCGCTTTTAATTATGATGAACAAAAAATCCATGCCTGTATATGCGGAGTCAATGAATACGGCTGGCTTCAGCTAGTAAGCGACGATGGCACCCTGCTCAGCGGGGATATGAATAAAATTAAAATGATATTAGAACTATGAGGAAGTTATTTGCGAAAAGATATTTACTCAAATTTATTAACTAAAATCTGGCTTTTCGCAGTGTTCTTTAAGTTTTTTTCCTAAAATATCAACAAGATTCTGAAGCGGTCTGGAAGCCATCATGCTTATCATCATTGGCATTTCGTGTTCAAACACAAATTCAGTTTCCGTTTCAGTTTCGGTTTTCTTGTTTAAGAGGCATATCAGTTCGAATGTGAATGGAAGTTTAGTGCCGACTTCCGGAATGATCATAATTTTTGAATACGGAACTCTTTCCTTCATCTTCAGGACTATCTTTCCCATCCCGCTGACTTCGAAGCTGCAAGAATCTTCAGTTGATTGCCAGTTTTGAACCTGATCGGGCATCAGGCTTTTAAAATTATTGAAATCGGAAAGAAAATTATAAATTTTATCCGCTGTGCTGTTTATGCTTACTTTATCGCTTTTTATTTGGCCCATGATTACTACACCCCCCATTTTTCAGGAGCTTCGCGCCAGGAAGCAAGGCGCTCCATATCCGAATCATTAATAAAATTACTATTGCATGCCTGTTGCAACAACGAACTATAATCAGATAATGTAATTAGTTTGCATTTTGCTTTGGTAAAATTTTCTTCAGCTTTCGGAAAACCATACGTAAAAATAGCAGCCATACCTTTCACATCACAACCGGCTTCACGCAATGCTTCTACAGCTTTCAGGCTGCTGGATCCTGTTGAGATCAAATCCTCGATTACAACTACTGACTGACCTTTTTCAATAACACCTTCGATAAGATTTGTCAAGCCATGATCTTTTGGGGCAGAACGAACATAAACGAAAGGAAGGCCCATGTCTTGGGCAACCAATGCTCCCTGAGCAATCGCACCTGTAGCAACACCCGCTATAACTTCGGGAATACCAAACTCGTCGTGAATCATATCCACAAACTGCTGGCGTATATAAGTCCTGATTTTCGGGTAAGATAATGTCTTACGGTTATCGCAATAAATCGGAGATTTCCAACCGGAAGCCCACGTAAATGGTTTTTGCAGATTCAGTTTTATTGCTTTAATTTGCAATAAATATTCTGCCGTTTTCAAAGCAATTTCATTATTTTTTTTCATGCGACAAATATACAAAGTTAATATAAATGACAAACAAATAAATTTCGCATGCAGTGAGTATGTTGTAAATAATAATGACACAACGATAACATTTTCAAACCCTTCTGAAAATATTACCCCCAAAATTATTTCTGACTTCATGCTTAATAAAAGCCTTCAAAAATTATTTTTGATCACTACAGAGCCAAAAAGCCTTTTCAATGCATTCAGAAAAGATTATAAAATTGTAGAAGCAGCCGGTGGTTTAGTTAAGGATAAAGATAACCGAATTTTGTTTATTTTCAGACGAGGAAAATGGGATTTACCTAAAGGGAAAATTGAAAAAGACGAAAGAAAGCAACATGCAGCCATGCGTGAGGTAATAGAAGAAACAGGCTTGGATACACTAAAGATCGTGAGAAGATTAGATAAAACCTACCATATCTATACGGAGAAAAACATCCATATTCTTAAAAAGACATACTGGTACGAAATGGTTGCAATAAAAGCGGGCCCCTTGCATCCTCAAACCGAAGAAGATATTACCGATATTCGTTGGGTTGAACCCGATAATCTGAATGAGGTATTATCAAATACCTACCCGCTTGTTGCAGAATTGGTAAAAGGGATATTATAAATCAACATCGGTACAAAATGCAGCTGACTATTACAGATAGGTTTTCCTGTCTGTAAGGCAAACAACCTTTTCAAAATGCCCAAAGAAATTAAAAAGAACTTACACAAAATTCTTCACACTACCTTTATAACCTGAGTTCGGGATAAATAAATTATTACTATTTTGTAAAATAATAATTATCAATTTATTGAATTTGCCGTAGGCAATTAATATCAATAGAAAAACAAAAACGCATAGAATATTTTGTCCGTAGGACATATACATTATTAAAACGTTAATCTCCTATCGGAGAATAAATGTTATTTGAATTTCTTTTCTATTGATATTTAACTCCTAACGGAGTATAAACACAATATTCTTAACCCGAACTCAGGTTTTATAGAATACAATATATTTGAGAAATAATCACTACCTTTGCACCCTGAAAAATAACAGTGTTCAAAGCTAAACGTTTTTACAATCCATTCCTTTCCTTGTGCGTATGCCATTGCAGAGGTATATAACCAATAGCATTAAGACGCACAAAATCAAAAAACCAAATGAAAACTTTTGAAGAATTAAATATCTCTCCGGAGATAAGAAAAGCCATTAATGAAATGGGCTTTGAAAATCCTATGCCCGTGCAAGAAGAAGTCATTCCACTTATGCTTGGCGGGAAAAATGATATCATAGCGCTGGCCCAGACCGGCACAGGCAAAACCGCAGCCTTTGGGCTTCCACTGATACAAGAAGCGGACACGGACAATCCGTTACCGGGAGCATTGATACTTAGCCCTACACGTGAACTTTGCATACAGATCACCGGCGACCTCACCGATTATTCAAAATATTGCGACAAAGTGAAAGTACTTCCGGTATATGGTGGTACCAGTATTGATACTCAGATAAGAACGTTAAAAAATGGTGTTCAGATCGTTGTTGCCACGCCCGGGCGTCTGCTCGACCTTCTGGAGCGCAAAGCAGTGAAATTGAAAAATGTAAACCGCGTTATACTTGATGAAGCCGATGAAATGCTAAATATGGGCTTTCTGGATGATATCAATACCATTCTTTCTGAAGTACCTGAAGATAGAAATATTTTGCTTTTTTCAGCTACCATGCCTAATGAGATAGTTGGAATTTCAAAAAAATACATGAAAAAACCTGTTGAAATAACAATAGGTGTGAGAAATGCAGGAGCAGAAAATATTAAACATGTTTGCTATACCGTTCATGCAAAAGATAAATACCTTGCCCTTAAACGGATTGCGGATTTTCATCCTGATGTTTACAGTATCGTTTTTTGCCGGACACGAAGAGAGACACAGGAAATTGCCGACAAATTAATTGCTGACGGCTATAATGCTGACTCGTTGCACGGTGATCTTTCCCAAGCTCAGCGAGATTCGGTGATGCAAAAATTCCGTATCCGCAATGTCCAGCTTCTGGTGGCTACAGATGTTGCTGCGCGCGGTCTTGATGTTGACGACCTGACCCATGTCATCAACTATTCTTTACCGGAAGATCATAACATTTATTTACACAGAAGTGGGCGAACAGGACGAACGGGAAAAAAAGGTATTTCTGTTGTAATTGTCAATCTCAAAGAAAAATATCAACTTAAAGTTATCGAAAAAAAGATCGGTAAAACATTTGAGCATGCAACAATTCCTTCGGGACATGAAATTTGCGAAAAACAATTATTCCATTTTGTAAGCAGAATGGAAAAAGTTGATATTAATTATTCACAGATTAATACTTACCTCCCTTCTATTTTCAAAAAGCTCGAATGGCTTGATAAAGAAGAAATCATCACACGATTTGTATCCCTTGAATTTAACCGCTTACTGGAATATTATAAAAAAAACTCTGTTGACATTAATGTTAAAGAAGGCAGCAAAGCTGATTGGAAAGAAGACAGCAAACGCGATAGATTTGAAAATGCCACTGGTGAAGGTTATGCACGTTTGTTTATTAATATGGGCAAAACGGATGGTTTTTATCCTGCCGAATTAATTCAACTAATAAATGATAACACCCGCGGATTAAAAGTTCCAATTGGAAAAATTGATCTGATGAAAAGTTTTTCTTTTTTTGAAGTGGAAGAAAGCTATGCCGAAGAGGTTATCAGATCCATGAAAAATATAATTATTGAAAACCGTGAAATTATTGTTGAAAGAGCTTCAGACAAAAATTCCAATCAACAGGATGATCGGAGATCAAAAAACAATCGCAGGAAAGATAGTTATGGCCATCATGACCGAAATGATAAAAAAGACAGGCATTCTTATGATGATAACACGTCTCAAAAAAAGCCGGAACATTCATATGCCAACGGATTAAAAGAAGATGAAAAGCCTGAGCACGAAAGCATTTTCCGCAGGAATAAAAGGCTATTTCGCAGTAAAACAGCTTCGGATAATTCACAACAAAGCAACAACAGAAGCTCTTTCAAAAAAAGAAAACCAGAGAACAACGACAGAAGATTCAAGAAATCAAGGGGCTTCGACAAAAAAGCAAAGAAGCGTTAACAGGTTCATTTTTTATAAAAACAATTGCCCATAAAAAAAGCCCGATCCGCCAGTTGGCGGACCGGGCTTTTTCAAAAACTACTATTTTATTTCAACCCCCTGCGTTTCAGTAAGGGCTCAATGGCAGGATCCTGTCCCCGGAATTTACGGTATTGATCCATACCTTCGCCATTTCCAGATTCTTCCAAACAATGTTTGCGGAATTTTGTAGCCAGGTCTTTATTAAAAATATCACCCGACTGTTTAAATGCTTCATAGGCATCAGCCACGAGAACTTCAGCCCAAAGATAAACATAATAACCTGCAGCATAACCACCGCCCCAGATGTGTGAGAAATATGTCGAACGGTAACGAGGCAGGATTTCAGGAATCAACCCAATCTTTTCCATGGCCTGTTTCTCAAATTCCTTGATATTTAGGTCCCGTGGATCTGTCAGGTTATGATAATCCATATCCAGAATGGCTGCTGCAAGTAATTCTGTCATAGTAAATCCCTGGTTGAACTTTGAGCTGTTCTGTATTTTCTCTATGAGCTTGTCGGGAATTACTTCACCTGTTTTGTAATGTTTAGCATATATTTTTAGAACCTCCGGTTCGCTGGCATAGCTTTCCATGAATTGTGAAGGCAGTTCAACATAATCACGGGGAACATTGCCGGCAGTGCGGTTGTATTTTCCTTCGGTGAACAAGGAATGCAAACCATGACCGAATTCATGGAACAATGTTTCCACTTCATCCCATGTGAGCAAAGCAGGCGTATCACCAGAAGCTTTCGTGAAATTGCATACAATGGAAACGATAGGATCCACTTTCTTTCCATCGCGCCAGCCAGCTGATTCAAAGCCACCGCACCAAGCACCTCCTCGTTTTGAATCACGGGGATGAAAATCGAAATAAACAATACCGAGATGTTTGCCATCAGCTTCTTTCACTTCGTAAGTTTCCACATCAGAAAAATAAACCGGAAGGTTGGTCAGTTTCTCAAAGGTGATCCCGTATAATTTTCCGGATACATGGAATATGCCGTTCTTCACATTATCCAAACTGAAATAGGGTTTCATCTCATTTTCGTCCAGGTCGTATTTAGCTTTACGAACTTTTTCGGCATAATACCACCAATCCCATGGCTGAAGCTTGAATTTACCGCCTTCTTTGTCGATCAATTTCTGCATTTCCACTAATTCATTTTTAGCCATGGCGAGAGAAGGTTCCCAAAGTTTTGCTAAAAACTCATTCACTTTTTCGGGAGTTTTGGCCATATTGTCGTCAATTACATAAGCTGCATAGCTCTCATATCCGAGCAATTTTGCTTTTTTCACGCGGAGTTTGGCTATTTTCGCAATAACATCGTTGTTGTCGTTAGCATTGCCATTATCACCTTTCATAAAATACCCGCGGTATAATTTTTCACGCAGGTCACGGTTTTTAGCATACTGTAAGAATGGAATCAAACTTGGTTTATCAATGGTGAAAACCCATTTCCCTTCCAGTTTTTTTGCTTTAGCAGTTTCGGCAGCGGCATCAATGGAACTTTGTGGTAAACCATCAAGGTCTTCCTTTTTGTCAACAACCATCTGAAAATTTTTGTTTTCAGCCAGAAGGTTTTCCCCGAATTTGGTTGTAAGTGTCGAAAGTTCTTCATTGATCTTCTTCAACGAATCCTGTTTATCTTTTGGCAAATTAGCACCAAGCCGTTCAAAATCACGATAATATTTTTCAACAACACGGATCTGTTGGTCGTCAAGCTTCATATCATTGCGTTTTTCATAAACAGCTTTGATGCGCTCAAACAACTTGGCATTCATAAAAATCTCATCGTTGTGATTTGATAACATCGGGCTAACTTTGCGCTCAATTGCCTGTATCTGCTCGTTTGTGGTTGATTCAGTCAGGTTAAAAAAGACATAACTGACTTTTGTAAGAGTAAGTCCTGATTTATCAAAAGGCAGAACAGTGTTGTCGAAAGTTGGCGAATCTGAATTATTAATAATCTTATCGATTTCTTCATTCTGCTGTTTCATGCCTTCAATAAATGCCGGCATAAAATGCGTTGTGTCTATCTTGTCGAAAGGTGGCACTTTAAAAGGAGTGTCATAATCCGAAAAGAACGGATTGTCGCTGGTTTTTTTATCGTTCTTACACGAAAAGAAAACCATAGTAGCTAAAGCCATAAGCATAAAGATGATTTTTTTCATATTGATTTATTTAATAATTTGTTGACCAAAAATACGGAAAACTTTAATCTGTATTACTATAACTTCCCACTTTAACAATTTTTTTTAACTTCTTAACAAGCAATAGGATAATTTTCAGTAATTAAATAATCCGATTTGAAATTGTATCAGAAATATTCCAAAAGCAAAAATATTAAAAGTATTAAGAGTTATCGGAAAGCAGCGATTTCGCAACACAGTTAACGGAATTATTTTTTTCAAAGTCTTACAAGAAAAAAACTAAAAAAGATTGAAAAAGCAGCAAGAAGGAAAATTTTTTTTTTAAAAAGTGTTATTTAAAATTAGGATCTAAAAATCCCGAAAAATTTCTTTTTAGCCGGCGCTTGTCGTTCCAATATTGTTAGACCATGCCCCGATTCAATTTGTTCTTTGATCTGCCATTCGGGATGTTCATCTATAAATTCAAAAATGGCACCTTTCATTCCCGGTCGGCCATCAAAAGGATTTACAAGACCAAATGTTTCTGTACTGTGCATTAAAATCCATTTCGAAACCCGCTTATGATGGCGTTCCAGTTCCGCTTTTATCTGCCCGTACCAGTGGTCTGTGTCGATATATAATAGGTCTGTTTTTTTTATTTTTACTTTCAGATCATCTTTCTGAGTGAGTCTGAAAAAAATACCATCATCCTGAGCTGCTTGTTTCACAAGCCGGGCGTTGTCGGTGATAACTATATCATAACCATATATTTTTTTACATCCCGAAACCATAAATGCCAGTGTAGAGCAAGCAGTTTCAACACCGAATTCAGTTACTATTTCACATTGAGATGCATAATATTTAAGTATCTCCAGATGCGGTTTAACAGCGTCAGGTCGGAAACCATTTGAGCCTTTTTTCATGCTTTCATAAAGCTTGAGAAGATTTTTTGCCACCGGTTTTTCCATAGGGCTATTTTATCTGTTTCTTATAATTTTTTATGTGCAAAAAGCAGTGTCGCATTGGCAAGTTCAAAATTCTTTTCACGGCTGAGTTCCCTGACAAATGCTTTTTGGAAGTATTTATCGCCTTCTTCAATCAGTTCTGAAATCTTCATCCCAAGAAATTCCTCTTTCGTTTCACCCTCCAACCCGTTAACCCAGTTACGCAAAATCCATGTCAATGAGCAAACAGGCAAACCGCTATCCGTTATTTCTGTTTTATCTGTTTCTAATAAACCTGAGAATAAATTTTCCAAGCCCTGACTTGTCATATTATAATAATGATGCGGATAACCATGATAGGGTTGCAAAAATGGCACGCTGCATACCAGTTCACCTCCTGGTTTCAACACCCTTGCAATTTCTTTTGCACATAGAAACGGGTCCTTTACATGTTCCATAACCGACATGGAGATGACAGCATCAAAAGCATTATCAATAAAGGGAAGTTTTTCGCCTACACCCAAAACATCAGTTGTGTCGTATTCTACAATTTCAAAATTAACAACGTTATCATAATATATATCCCGCTGTCCTGCTCCGCAATCCAGCACCAATCCTTTTTCATATTTGTTTATCATATCAAGAACAAAGGATTCATAATAATTGCTGCTTACAAAATCAGTATCTGTTATGTTGTAAAAAGATCGCAGTTCGTTATTTAAGAAATCTATCAGTTTCCCTTCCTCCATATTATAAGGCATGTCATCACGAAGCAATGATTTAATTTTTTGTTGCTTTTCCAGCTTTGCAGCGGCAATGGTTGAAAATGGCAACCTGATATTTCTGCCTTCATCTTTTCCGAAAAGGTCAAAATGCTGTCTGCCGGACGCCGCCACACCTTTCTTCACTGCTATTGCAACATCGAAGTTAGCAATAAGGTATGCCTCCTCGCTGAAGTTTTCTTCTGTGGCTTTCTCAATTAATGTATAATTAGCCATTTGAACTGATTGGATTAAACAAAGTTATAATAATACAAATTTATTTTGAAACCGTATCATTTTTAAGAATTGGATTTGGCTTTGAAAATAATATCTGATTAATAATATCAATTGACATTTCCTGGATAACAATATCGGGCTTTTCCTTAATAATAGCTTCATGAATAAATTCAGGTGTCCAAAAATAAGATATTCGCTGAAAATTATGACTTAAATAATGACTTAACCAAACAGAAAAAGAGTCCCTGAACATCAGCGCGGAAGGAGTTGAAATCTTATTGTTAACATAACTAATTACGGGAGTATGAGAAATAGAAATGGGGTAATTTAGATAATGTATTTCTGTGGGCATTGATAGTTTTTTACTTAGAGGATATAATACTTCATTTTGATAATAATCGTTGATGAGCATTTGTTTGTACATTGCATCAATCATATTATTAAAGTTTCTATTCATGAGCTCTTTGTAATCTTCAGAAACCGAAAAAGAATCCGGTACGGCATCGCCATATTTAAACCATTCAAAGTCATTATAATTAGCAGGGCCCGGGATTCCGGGAAAATCTTTTTTAATAGCTTCCACCATTGTTTTATATGCGGAATAAGCTCCATAAAAATTCCAATGTGGATCGTCTTTGTAATAAATATCTGTTGAAGATGTCTGTCTTAAATCGTGAAGTGATTGATAAACGTCAATAATATTCAAACGGGTGTTTTTCTTTAAATAGTTAAGAAACTGTTCTAATTTTGTAACTCTATTATGTTTGTATACAGAAGGACTTAACTTATCCGCATAAATTAGCAGTGCAGAAGGAGGAAAAACCAAATAATATTTAATTCCTTTTTTTTGTAGCCAATTGTTTCGTTCGACCAATATATCGGACATTTTTTTCAATTCGGCTTCTGTTAATGGTTTTCGGTTTTCATAAGTTTCCAATACCCATCCCTGGATGAAAAACATCCAGCCATCTTTACCAAAATGTATTTTATTGTTATTAATTAGTTCTTTAAATGTTTTGTATTCAATCAGGTTATTTAAAGTAATGATATTGGTTCGTCCGGGAACATTATCAATAATAAAATTATTTAATTTGTTTGTAAAAGATTGGCATGAATCAATAGAAAAATCAGGAAAACTCTGTGCATTTCTTTTTTCTTTAATGATAAGATTTTTTTTAGTGCTGAAAAAACTAAACCCAATTACGTTTGAGATAAAAGCTATAAAGAATATGTTTATGATGGCATGGCGGTAGTTGGCTATTGGCAATGCTTTGAATGTTACCAGTAAAACCAAAAAAAGCACTATTGACAAAAAAATAAATATGTGTTTCTTTAAAACCAACAAATACTCTGCATCATCAGATTGTGCAGCCGAGTTTAAAACAAAATAAGGGTCGGGGCCTGTAACATGATAAGCATTTCCTTTTTTCACCATATCATTGACGACAAGATAATAATACGGGATGCGCATGTAATTATATGTCATTTTTATCAACCCGGAACTTAATGCAATTTGAGGTTCTTCAATTGTTTTTACATCACCCTCTAAATCAACACGCAAAAACTTATATTTTTGTAAAAGTACCTGAGAAATAAAAACACCCTTTTGTTTGCCAGACAATAGTTTCCACTCGCTCCAAAATTCGGGAGTATTGTGAAAATATAACAGCGATGCTTCAATATTGTTTTTGGATGATAGCGACACATTAAATTCATCATCTCTTCCGATCCAGTAAAATATTAATACAAAGATTGATGTAAGCACCGAAATCAGTACATTTTTTTGGGGATTCAGATTAAGAACAGCCGCAAATAATATAAGAGTAAAAATAATCAGCAATACGATAACAAACGCCTGCCTGCTTTGATTCGCAGTTTGCAAAATGTCGAATGGTTTTAAATTAATTCTGACGGGCGTTCCGGATTTTGAAACTACAACATTATAATCAAGTGGCGATGAAAGTAGCTGGGCGTTTGATATGCTGAATATATCTGTTTCTTTAGTAAGTAAATTTTGTACTTTTTCTCCCTTGCAATAGTTTACAGAATGAAGAGAAATAGTGTCGTTGCCTGAAAGATTTTCTATTAAAAGATATAGTCCGATGTTGGTGTTTAGAGCTTTCTTATATTGAAATAATTTAAAACCGGGCTGAGATATTTCCCATTTAGCCAAACATTCGTTAGAGTTGTTGATGCTAATAAATCCAGGCTTTGATGTTCTTGCCGAAAAATAAATGTATTCGTTTTTATTGCCGACAACAGGCGATTTCCAAGGCTGATAAGCTAAAACATAGGCAGCAGGTATGAAAAGCAGCGTCAATTGGGAAATATGAAATTTTGTTCTTTCGATAAAATTCATGTAACGGCTCAAACAGATCAGGAGCATGAAAAAAACCAGTGAAACAATTAAATATAGCTTGTCATTCAAAAACAGCAGCCAATCAATGTGTGATGAAAAATAAGTGCTTGTAATTTTAAAATACGGATCAGTTCCGGTAATGATGTATTTATCTCCCTGCAGCACTAAATCATTTAGCACAATACATTTTGGGGGGATTTTGCTTAAACAAATGGTTTTACAAATAAATGTATTGGTAAAACTTATTTTTAAATCATCAATTTCACGGTTGTTGGATTCGATGTCAAATCTCAGGTATTTTTCTTCGTGTAAATTAACTGGAATGGTGTAATTATGGATATTTCCGTATTTGTAATACTTATTTTCGCCCGAAAACAAAGGTGTTTTGTTATGAAAAACCTCAGGGTTTTTTATTTCATTTTGGCTGCTTATTTTAAGATGCCAGATATCGTTGTGGTTAACTAAATACACCACTACCATTATAATGGATGAAATAAAAACAGCAAAAAAGAAGTATTTTGTTTTTGGTACAAATATGAATA
>Ga0116171_10001841_pt1 | contig 20662 bp, 19 predicted proteins | sample AD_JPNHW2_MetaG_FD_89798 | JGI IMG/M metagenome (GOLD analysis project Ga0116171, IMG submission 89798) | Active sludge microbial communities of municipal wastewater-treating anaerobic digesters from Japan - AD_JPNHW2_MetaG | ecosystem: Engineered > Bioreactor > Anaerobic > Digestate | place... | reverse complement strand
TTTCTGTTGTTTCGTGATCCAAAATTGAAACAAAGCCATCGAAGCCGAAAAAATCAATTGCTGAACTGTCGGAAAAAGAGGATGAACTGTAACCCAGAAAGAATTTAGTTCATAAAATTCTAAATTTGTATTAAACAAAACGACAATGAAAGTACGTAAAGCTCTATTATTTCCACTAATCTGTATTTTCCTGCACATTGGGTGCTCAATAAAAACAAGATGCAGAGATTCAGAAAATAAAACAGACTCAATTGATAGAGTTGATTACCAGATATATTCACTTGCATTATCAGAAGTCCAGCCTAATTCTGACTTTTTTGTATTGGACAAACTAACAACAAAATTAAGATCAATCGCAGAAGAAGTTGATAAAGACTATTATCCTCAATTGTTTAAACAAAATTTTCCTGAATTAAGTAAGACTGTATTCAACGATTACAAAAAGAAAAATTCAACAATAGTCTCACTGGAAAATAAATTCGAGATAATTTCAAAAACCGTTAAATTAATAAGTAAAGATGAGCTAGATTCCATATTTTCGACTCAATATGGTGGTGAAAATTGGAGCCGTTTCTACAATGAATTTCCCAAAAGTAAAGGACTAATCACCTTAAGCCGAATAGGATATAATTCATGCAGAACAGAAGCGGTACTTGAAATAAGTATAATAAAAGAAAGTCTTAATGCAGAAGGGTGGATTCTTCTTCTAAAAAAAGAGAACAATAGCTGGAAAATCAATAAAATGGTCCAAACATGGATTTCTTAATATTCCAAGGTACAATTATTCTGCCACATCACAAACCTCAGCCTCAACCATTTTTATTAAATCCTCCGGATTAAGTTTAAGCTGTAAGCCGCGCTGGCCGGCACTGATGTAAATTTGATCGAACAACTGACAAGTTTCGTGAATGAAGATGGGATATGGCTTTTTCATGCCCAGCGGTGAACAACCTCCCCGAATGTAGCCGGTGAGTCCGAGCAATTCCTTCTGGTGAACCATGGCGCAGTTTTTATTTCCGGAGACTTTGGCCGCTTTTTTTAAATCGACTTCGGCATTTCCGGGAATGACGCAAACAAAGACCCCGGTTTTATCGCCCCGGAGCACCAGCGTTTTAAAAATCTGTTCCACATCCTGACCAATCTTTTTGGCAAGCGTGATTGCACTCAGGTCGTTTTCATCTACTTCGTACTCGGTTAAATCGTACGATATTCCTTTGGCATCGAGCAAGCGGGCCGCGTTAGTCTTTTTCATGATGAAGACATTGTTGCCACAAAGGCGCGAAGACGCAAAGAAGTAATTTCTCGTGCCTTTGCGCCTTTGTGATTATTTTTTCGGGATTAAAATACCGGAGCGTCGTCAAGCCCAATAATAGCCGATGTTGCAAATGATTCACCCGGATTCAGATTTATCGGATAATCGAAGGCATTGGTCGCTTCAATACAAACAAAAGTTTCGTAACCATCATCGGGTAAATCGCCAATATTGGCGCAGGTTTCCGCACCCGGATTCCATACGGTGGTAACTTTACTTCCGGCTTTGTCCACTTTTATGCGACGGCGGAATGCGCTGTCATCGATAATTACCGCACTCTCTGTATTCAGGTAATGGCGGGTCAACGCATCTGCAATTTCCAGTTTTTCTTCTTCCTGAACGCCGTTTTCGCCAGTGAGCTGATTGTAATAAGTAATGCCTTTCAAACCTTCAATCGAAATGCCATCGAAGGCAGACACATTATAGTAGGTATGCAGTGCGCAAGTATAACTAAATGGTTCACCTGATGTATTGGTGACTTTTAGCGTTTCAGTAAGTTTCTTTCCAACAACAATCGTTAGTTCGGCATAAAAGTCGTGAGGCCAGTAGGCTTTTGTTTCTTCCGAAGATTTCAGGCATAAAGTTACCACTGTCTCAGACGAAGCATTGGTTGAAGTAGAAACAACATCCCAATACACCAAACGGGCAAACCCATGCTGAGGCTTTTCAGAGTCAGTCTTGTGCGGTCCAAACCAGGGAAAACAAACCGGAATGCCTCCACGAATTGGTTTTCCAACTTCGAAATTGCTTTCGGGACTCATCCAAAGAAAATGCATACTGCCAGCAGGCCTGAAACTGGTGACATGGCCACCATAAAGGCAAATGTCCGCCTCGGCATATTTATTGGCCACTGTAATGTAAACCAAATCGCCATCGAGTTCGGCAAAACCAACTTCACCCTCAATGCTAAATTTATCGTCTAGTTCTTCAATATCAATCATTTCGACTTTTGATTTATTCGTTACTGTTGATGATTTTTGTTCACTTCCAAAGTTCTGGATAGATGTGCAAAGTAACAAACCTTTTCGGGAGTTAAAAATCACATTTTTTATTACTTTTAATTTACTAAAACGGATTAAAATGTCTGAAATATCCAATCATAAAAAGGAAAGAACTGAAAAACTACTAGACCTTTTCCTTAAGGTTATTCGCGAAGAATTAACTGCACAAACAGCGTTTAATTATGAGGATGTTATAAAAAATACTGAACCGGCTGATGTTATCGCAGTAGTTGATGAATTGGTAAAAATGCAGGTTGCAATTCCTGAATTGAAGAAAGGAATAAACAAGACATTGAATCTTTTAAGCAAGACGTTGCAGAATTTTCCTTATACACCGCCTGCCCGGGGTAGCTTTTTCGATTGGTTGATCCGCAATAACGAGCAAATTGACCTGCGACTGAAAGCCATTCGCCCACTGCTGAAGGAGCTGAATCAGAACCCGGAAGACACCGATGTGCGCAGCGAACTAAAAAATAGATTAGCTGATTTACAGAAAATTGACATGCATTACCAGATCAAGGAAAATGTTTTCTTTCCGCTTGTAGAAAGCGTTTTGCCCGGCTACCGTTGTTTGCAGGTGATGTGGTCGTTTCACGACGATATCCGCCGAAACCTGAAAGAAATGATTCATCTGCTCGAAGTCCAAATCGTGGATTTGCCGCGATTCAACCGACTTTCAGGAGATTTATTTTTCAACATTTACGCCATCAAATTCAGGGAAGAACGCATTCTGTTCCCGGTAATTTCGGCCATTGTGAGCGAAGAAAAACTGAACTCACTTCTTCCTGAAAGCTTTGAAATAGGTTTTCCTTTCGTTCAGCCAGAACTTTCAGGAGAAAAAACTTCAGTAACAGTCAGTGAAATTTCAGGAGAAGTTGATTTAAAAACCGGAAGCATAACTCCGGAACAAATCCGGCTTATTTTTAACCATTTGCCGGTTGACATTACTTATGTTGACGAAAACAACAAAGTGAAGTTTTTCTCAACTCCTGAAAAGCGCATTTTCAGACGAACCAATTCCATCATTGGACGCGACGTGAAGAATTGTCATCCGCACGAAAGCGTTCATGTGGTAGAACAAATCGTTGAAGCCTTCAGAAATGGGGAAAAAGACCGGGCAAGCTTCTGGATTCGGATGAAAGGTGAAATGATATTGATTCAATACTTTGCCGTTCGCGACGAGAACGGAAGATACAAAGGTGTGGTTGAGGTTACCCAGGAGATAAGCGAAATACAAACACTGGAGGGAGAAAGAAGATTGCTCGAATGGGAAAAATAAAAAAAACAGCACAATTTTCAGTTGAAAATTAAACCTATCTTTTTTTTTCGAGTCAACACTTATTCAAGTGAATACAATCACTCAATTCACTTACATTTGTAGCGTAAACCAACTATGCACCGTAAAAAAAAGCGCATGAAATACCCAAAGCTAATGGCTATTGCGATAGCTGTCCCCATTTTATTTTCCTGCCAGTCAAAAAAACAAACACTTCCACAAAAAGAAAAAGTAGCTATTGTGGTTGATGTACTGGTTACCGGAAACGAAGACGTAACAAGTAGTCTGGAGGTTAACGGAACTGTTCTTTCAAACGAAATGGTTGAACTTCGCCCCGAATCCAGCGGCCGACTGATCTACTTAAACATTCCCGACGGCGCCAAGGTGAAACAGGGAACCGTTTTGGCCCGTGTAAACGACGCCGAATTGCAGGCTCAACTCGAACAACAAAAGTCGCAACTCGACTTGGCTCAAAAAACCGAAAAACGACTGGCAAATTTGTTAAAAGTCAACGGAGTAAACCAGGCCGACTACGATGCTGCGGTAAACCAACTAGCAACTGTTCAGGCCAATATAAAAGTTACGACTGCATTAATTGACAAAACGGTCATCAAAGCACCTTTCAATGGCGAGTTGGGAATACGGGAAGTAAGTCCGGGTGCCTATGTCACACCAAGCACGTTGATCGGTACACTTCAGCAAACCGACAAAGTCAAAATCGATTTTACCATCCCTGAAACATACTCTGATGTTGTAAAAAAAGGAGATAAAATAAGAATACAAACAAACGAAAAAGCAGAGTCTTTTGAAGCCACGATCAGCGCCATCGATCCGCAAATAAATTCCACGACCAGGAGTGTAAAAGCCAGGGCCTTACTTTCGAGCGGGCTTCTGTCTCCAGGAGGTTTCGTTAAAGTTATGATTGACCAAAAACGGCAGGGAATCCGGGTACCAAGCAATGCGATTATTCCTGATGCTTTATCGAGCCAAATTGTAGTAGTGCATAAAAATAAGGCAGTCTTCACAAGTGTTGAAACCGGAACCCGGGATGCGAGGTTTGTGGAAATTACCAAAGGATTGAATCAAGGCGACAGTGTAATAATCAGCGGGATGCTGTTTGTTCGTCCGAACTCGCCGGTGAAAGTAAAAAATGCAAAGAAATTAAGCGAAATATAGTTGTTGCCATTCTGTCGAACAAAATTGAATTTTTATCGTGAACATATCTGAACTTTCATTAAAACGACCGGTACTGGCAACAGTAATGAGTTTATTCCTTATCCTTTTCGGGGTAATCGGATTCAACTTTCTGGGAGTACGCGAATATCCGGCTATCGACCCTCCCCTGATCACTGTGAGCACCTCTTATGCCGGCGCCAATGCCGACGTTATCGAAAGCCAAATTACCGAACCACTCGAAAAATCGATCAATGGAATTCCGGGAATCCGAACCATAACATCTTCGAGTTCGGTGGGGAGTAGTAATATTTCGGTTGAATTTACCCTTGGAAGTAATCTGGAAGCAGCAGCCAACGACGTGCGCGACAAAGTAAGCCAGGCAACGCGAAACCTGCCTCAGGATATCGACGCTCCTCCTGTTGTAACCAAAGCCGACGCCAACAGCGACTTTATCATCATGATGGCGATCCAGAGCCCAAGCAAAGGTTTGCTCGAGCTAAGCGACTATGCCGAAAATGTACTTCAGAATAAATTTCAAACCATTCCTGAAGTTAGCGGTGTAAACATCATCGGGCAAAAGCGCCCGGCCATGCGCATCTGGATTGATCCTGACAAACTGAACGCCTATAATATTGCATTCAACGACATTACAACTGTTCTGAACAAGGAAAACGTTGAAGTACCTTCAGGAAAAGTATATGGCGACAAAACAGAATTGACCATCCGCGCGATGGGACGTTTGGTGACAGAAAAAGATTTCAGCGACCTCATTATACGGGAAGACGACCAGGGAATAGTGCGACTTGGCGACGTTGTCCAGGTTGAGTTGGGCCCTGAAAACTACGAACGAAGCTGGCTGCTGAATGGAGTAAATGCGGTAGGACTTTCGATTACGCCACAGCCTGGTGCAAACTACATAAATATATCCGACGAGTTTAACCGCCGCCTGGAAGAAATTAAAAAGTCGCAGAAAAACGACATTCAGTTCACCGTTTTGATCGACAACACACGAAACGTTCGCCGGTCGCTCAACGAGGTAAAAGAAACGCTTTTAATTGCCTTCCTCCTGGTTATCCTGGTTATTTTCTTCTTCTTCCGCAACTGGCTGATTGCCATCCGTCCGCTGATTGACATACCGATCTCGCTGATTGCGACATTCTTTGTGATGTATCTCGCGGGGTTCTCGATAAACATTTTATCGCTGCTCGGAATTATCCTGGCGACCGGCTTGGTGGTTGACGACGGCATTGTGGTGACAGAGAACATTTTCCGAAAGTTTGAAGGCGGCATGCCAATTCGGAGGGCAGCATTAGAAGGGAGTAAAGAAATTTTCTTCGCGGTAATTTCAACATCACTCACGCTCGCCATTGTATTCCTCCCGGTTTTGTTTCTTACAGGTTTCGTCGGAAGTTTGTTCCGCGAGTTTGCAGTTGTAGTAGGTAGCGCAGTGCTGATTTCAGCGTTTGTTTCACTCACAATCACTCCGGTACTGAATGTGATACTGAGCAAACCAAATGCCCAGCATGGAAAGTTCTACGTGGCTACCGAACCGTTTTTCAGCGGAATGGAAAATGGCTATAAAAAGATTTTAACCTATTTCGTGCGTTCGCGCTGGATTGCCTGGGTTATTGTTGTTGCATGTCTTTTCGTGATTTTCTTTATCGGAACTCGCTTGCAAAGCGAGCTTGCACCAATCGAAGACAAAGGAAATATTCGTTTCCAGATAACCGGTCCTGAAGGAGCGAGTTACGGCTACATGACAAAAGCCGGTGCCGATTTTACAAATTACCTCATCGATTCAATTCCTGAAGGAAGCTATTCGTTTATGGCTTTACCTGGATTTGGAGGAAGTGGCGGGCTGAATTCGGGTTCAGGTCGTGTTGGGCTGATTCCGTCAGACGAACGTCACCGCACCCAAAGTGAAATTGCGAAGGAGTTGGCTAAAAAAGTTACGAAATACAACAACCTCCGTATTTTCCCGGTTGAAGAACAAACTATTTCGGTTGGATTGGGGTCGCGTGGTGCGTTGCCTGTTCAGTTTGTTGTTCAGAACCAGGATTTTAACAAGTTAAAAGAAGTGATTCCTAAATTTCTGGAGGAAGCACGAAATGACAAAACATTTCAGAACGTTGACGTCAACCTGAAATTCAACAAGCCTGAAGTGGATATCATCATCAACCGCATTAAAGCGCGCGAACTCGGGTTAACGGTATCTGATATTGCGGGTGTTATCCAAAGTGCGTTTAGCGGAAGAAGATTGGCTTACTTCATAATGAACGGCCGTCAGTACCAGGTTATTAGTCAGGTTGGGCTGAAAGATCGCCAGCAACCGGTTGACATCAGCAAGCTCTATGTGCGAAACAGCGCCGGAAACAACGTTGCTCTGTCTGAAGTGCTCGATATTACCGACAACGCCAACCCGCCAACCATTTACCACTACAACCGGTACAAATCGGCGACGTTCCAGGCTTCGCTGGCCGATGGGCACACCATTGGCGACGGCGTTGATGCCATGCAAAAAATTGCCGACAAGCTACTCGACGAAAGTTACCAGACTTCACTCAGTGGCCCGTCCCGGGATTATGCAGAAAGCTCATCGAACACAGCCTTTGCCTTTATGCTGGCACTGCTGCTCATTTATTTGGTTTTAGCCGCACAGTTCGAGAGTTTCAAAGATCCGTTCATCATCATGATTACCGTGCCACTGGCTATTGCCGGTGCCGTTTTAAGCCTCTGGATCTTTGGGCATACGCTGAATATTTTCTCAGAAATTGGTATGATTACTCTGATTGGGCTGGTAACCAAAAACGGGATTCTGATTGTTGAATTTGCCAACCAGAAACGCAGCCATGGGCTCGATAAATTTCATGCGGTTATTGATGCTGCAACTCAACGATTGCGCCCAATTTTAATGACAAGTTTGGCCACTTCGCTTGGCGCGTTGCCGATTGCATTGAGTTTGGGAGCAGCGGCAACAAGTCGTATCCCGTTAGGGATCGTTATTGTTGGTGGAATTGCATTTTCTTTAATTCTAACCCTTTTTGTTATTCCGGCGATTTACACTTTTGTTTCGGGGAAACACGTTAGCCAGGAAGAAATTGATAATCAGTTTAAATGATTCGACGATGAAAAAAGTACTCCTTTACATAGCGCTTTTTCTTCCGCTTCTCGGAATAGCTCAACCTTCGATAACGTTGAAAAGTGCGATTGATACGACGCTTAAAAATAATTTCGACATACAAATTGCTGCCAATAACCTCGAAATAAGCAAATCCAATAATAAATTCGGAGTTGCAGGGGGGCTGCCTTCTCTCAGTCTTAATGTAAGCGATAATCAGTCTTATATCGACGTAAACCAGAAGCTGAATACCGGCGTTGAAATAAAAAAACCGGAAGCTACAAGCAACTCGCTGTCTTCAGGTATTTCCGCCGGAATGACATTGTTTAATGGTTTTAAAGTATGGGCTACAAAAAAGAGACTTGGTTCGCTTCAGCAACAAAGCGAATTACAGCTGAACAACCAGATTCAGAATAGCATAGCCAATGTAATGGCCAAGTATTACGACATCGTCAGGCAACAGGAATACCTGAAGATTATGAAGACTTCACTTGATGTGTCGCAAAAGAAACTCGACATCATTACTGAAAAACGTAATGTTGGGATGGCTAATGATGCCGATTACCTTCAAGCACAAATCGACGTAAATACAGCCAAACAAAGCCTGCAAAGCCAACAGGCCGTCGTGGAACAGGTAAAGACTGACTTGCTTCAGTTGATGAGCAAAAAACAGTTTTATATGTATGAGGTTACCGACACAATTCTGACCGACAATTCAATTCAATTGGCTGATGTCACAACTTATCTTAGCCAAAATCCGCAATATCTTGCTACTGAAGAACAGGTAAAGATTAACGAGCAGGCAGTGAAAGAAGTTAGTGCTTTGCGCTACCCAACATTGAAATTAACAGGTGGATACAATGTGACCCGTTCGCAAAACTCGGCTGGATTGTATTTGCTTAATCAGAGTTATGGTCCGACAGTTGGCGTAACAATGGCAGTTCCGCTCTACAATGGCAACGCTTACAAAGTGCAAAAAGATGTCGCCCAAATTAATGTTGACAATGCCAGATTGCAGCAGGAAAGCTTGTTAAACACGTTAACTTCAGGAGCCGTAAAAACGTACCAGTCGTATAGTTCGGCACTTAAACAACTCGACTCTCAGAAAAATACAATTGAGTTGTCGGGCAAACTTATTAATGTGATTTTACAACGGTTTCAGGTCAATCAGGCCACTATACTCGATGTAAAAGCAGCTCAGGCAAGTTTCGAAAACACAGGTTATCAGCTGATAAACCTGAGTTATGCGGCTAAAATAGCTGAGATAGAATTAAAGCGCTTGATGTATAAATTAGGGAATTAAGCGATGAGAAAATTTGGAGATTTGGAGATGTGAAAATGTCATCTTCAAATCCTCAAATTTCCACATTTTCAAATCTAGTAAAGTTCGTTAAACTTAGCTTTTACGATTTCCTTCACTTCCTGCATATCGATTTTACGTCCAAGTTCACGCTCAATCGAAGTTACGCCATAAGTAATAAATCCACACGGGTTGATGTAATTAAAATAGCGCATATCGGTATTCACATTTAGGGCAAAGCCGTGCATCGTGACGCCGCGGCTCACGCGAACGCCAATGGCACATATTTTACGGGCTTTCGCAGGAATTTCGGAGTCCAGCCAAACACCGGTTGCGCCGTCTTTGAGTGCACCGGCCAATCCATATTCAGCAATGGTTTGAATAATGGCCTGCTCCATTTTAAAAATGTAGTCTTTTACCCCGATTTTGTAGTTCTCCAAATCAACGATCGGATAGCCAACCAGCTGTCCGGGACCATGATAAGTGATGTCGCCGCCCCGGTTTATTTTGTAGTAAACGGCGTCAATCTTTTTCATGAATTCGGCGTTGATCAAAAGATTATGCTCATCGCCACTTCTGCCAAGTGTATAAACATGCGGATGCTCAACCAGCAAGAAACGGCTGATTTCGCTCGGTCTCTTATTTTCAAGTTTATCGTCAACAACTTGTTTATGAATGCTTTCCTGGTAGTCCCAGCATTCTTTATAGTCTTTTAAACCTAAATCCTCGTAATTAAACTCTGCCATTATACTCTTTATTTGTATTCATGAATGGTCAAGTCAGTCCTTCATTAGTTCAATCCTTCTGTACTTAAACTCCGGCATGAAGCTCAGCTCTGTAGGACGAACGCACCAACGGACTGCTTTCGACGAAAGAAAAACCCTTTTCGAGCCCGATTGTTCTGTATCGGTCGAATTGTTCTGGTGTGATGTATTCATTTACCTGAATGTGATTCAATGTTGGCGCGAGGTACTGCCCAATGGTCATCACTTTACACCCAACTGAACGAAGATCGTCCATCACCTGCAAAACTTCAGCTTCAGTCTCGCCAAGCCCTAACATAATTCCTGATTTGGCAACAACTCCAGAGTCAGCAATTGCCTTTATCACGGCTAAACTTGTGCGATACCTTGCAGCACTCCTGATTTGAGGAGTTAGCCGTTCAACCGTTTCCATGTTGTGCGAAATTACCTCGGGGCCGGCATCAATAACTAGCTGAATCAGTTCAGATTTTCCCTGAAAATCGGGAATCAGTACTTCAATCTTCGTTTCTGGATTGAGCTTTTTCACTTCCCTGATTGTTTCTGCCCAAAAACCAGCGCCCAAATCGGGCAAATCGTCGCGGTCAACCGAGGTTATAACCGCATGCTTCAGCTGCATAATTTTCACCGAATCAGCAATTCGCCGCGGTTCTTCAGAATCAGGAGAAAGTGGCTTTCCGGTAGTCACTCCGCAAAACTTGCAGTTGCGGGTACAAATGTCGCCCAAAATCATGAACGTGGCTGTTCCACGATTCCAGCACTCTCCAATATTCGGGCAGTTGCCACTTGCACAAATGGTGTGCAGCTTGTGCTCTGTTACAAGATTCTTCACTTTCGAATAGCTTTCGCCTTTGGGCAACTGCATTTTCATCCATCGCGGGAGCCGTTCTCTTCCTTTTATTTCCGAACTCATCCAGGTAAAATTTGCATCAAAAATAGTGCGAATAAATATTTCTTCCGCAGGTTACAGCAACAAACACCGGTCGAAAACTCATTTTAATTTTTCGCCAAACGCAACTCGGTGGAAACTGCCAATCAATTACCCTTCGGGAAACGATTTGGATTGTTATTTTTGTATTTCATTTGTGTAAATTTTTGTTGAACGTTCTGCAAATTTGGCATTAACGTCATCTTTTTTAACAATCTATCAACCAATGGAATAGCCATTTATTCTTTTTCGGTTTGTATGAGCTTCTGCTCTTATGGCTATTTCATTCAATAAAACAAGTTCATGAGGACTTTGCTTGGAATTCTGCTTCTGCTGGCGCCAATTTATCTTTTCGGACAAAACAAGGACCTTCAAAACGTGGCCGTTCTTGCCAGTCAGTATTACCAAAACAAAGATTTTGGAAAGGCTGCTGAACTCTATGAACAATTGTATTCGAGCACCAAAGCCGAAGGCTATTTCAATATGTATTTTGATTGTCTGCTGGGAATTCACGATTACGAAAAGGCTGAGAAGGCAATAAAAAAAGGGCTTCGCGGTAACTCGGCTGACGCCTACTGGTACATACAGTGGGGTTTCCTGAAAAAAACAATGGGACAGGTTGACGAAGCCGGGAAACTATACGACAAAGCCATTGCGTCGGCCTCTAACCCGGTAGAGTTGCCTGGCCTGGCAAACCAGTTTTTGAACCGACGTGAGTACGATTTTGCTGAAAAAGTATTCCTGAAAGCCAGAACAGTTCAGGGGTCGGGAACATACAACTACGAACTTGCCCGTGTTTATTACTACATGCGCAACTACGACCGCATGCTGAACGAATACCTCGACTGGCTGAAAATAAACGAGGCCAATGTTGAAATGGTGAAAAGTAATCTGCTTTCGGTTTTGGCGATGGACAACGACGGTGAAATAATTAAACAACTGAAAACCTGCGTACTCAAACGAATCCAGCAGGAACCAAATATGATTATTTTCAATCGGTTGCTGATCTGGCTCTTCATTCAGGAACGGAATTTTGTTGCCGCCACACGGCAGGCGATAGCACTCGACAAACGTACAGGAAACGAAGACGCCAGCATTCTGGATTTGGCCAACGTATCGGCTTCGAATAAATATTACGACGAAGCGGCAAAAGCTTACGATTACATTACCTCGAAACCTAAACTTTCGGAATTCTACTACCTCGCCATCATGCAGCGTATGCGGATGAACTACCAAAGATATGTTGACGAAGAAATGATGAACGTTGCAAAAGCGAAAGAAATCCAGGCGATGTTTGTTAAAACCCTCCAGGCTGTTGGAATGACTCCTGAATCGACCGATCTGATTATCGACAATGCGCATCTGCTGGCATTCTACCTCAACCAACCAACCGACGCCATTAAGCTTTTGAACGACGGACTGACCATGAAAGGAATTACTCAACCGGTAACGCTCGCACTGAAGGCGGAACTGGCCGATTGTTACGTTTATTCGGGCGATTTGTGGGAAGCAGTGATTATTTATTCGCAGGTTATTGAAACCAACAAAAGCACGCCAATAAGTGACGAAGTAAAACTCAGGAAAGCCAAACTGGGATATTACATGGGTAATTTTAAATGGGCAAAAGCACAACTCGATGTTTTGCGGGCAAGCACCTCTAAGCTGATTGCCAACGACGCGATGGAACTCTCGCTTTTCATCAACGAAAACATGGAATCCGACAGCGTTACCGCACCTTTAAAAATGTTCGCCCGTGCCGATCTGCAGATTTTCCGTAACAATTACGACGGTGCAATCGCCGTGCTCGACTCGATAACCACATCATATTCCGACAATTCGTTAGCCGACGACGTTTATTTCAGGAAAGCAACGGTTTTACAGAACCAGGGCAAATACGAAGATGCTGCTAAATTTTACGACCAGGTTATTAAAAATTACAGCTGGGACATATTGGCCGACAATGCCTTATATCAGCTGGCGCTTCTCTACGAAAACAAACTAAACCGGAAAGCTGATGCAAAAGAGTTGTTCAAAAAAATGATGACCGATTACCCCGGAAGTGTTTATGTGGTTGACTCGCGAACGGAATACCGCAAACTGGAAGGAACCGAACCCAAAACCGAAACACCAGTTATTGATGAGAAAAAATAGCGGGATTAGAAATACTGAACTGAAAGGGGCTTTAGCCTCACAAAGCAAACGACTAAACTCAAAATGAGAAACATCTCGAAAGCATACATTTATGCGCTTTTGTCTGTCTTTCTGTGGTCAACGGTTGCAACAGCCTTTAAGCTTGGGCTCAAAGTTTTGTCACCTGTTTACCTGATTCTGCTGGCATCTGTTGTTTCACTTTTCGTGTTCTTCTTTATTATCCTCGCACAAGGTCGTATTCGGGAGTTGTTCTTGGTAACAGCATCGGGCTTGGCAAAATCAGCAATGCTCGGTCTGCTCAATCCGTTCGGCTATTACCTCATTTTATTTCAGGCGTACAACTTGCTCCCTGCCCAGGTAGCGCAACCATTGAATATGATTTGGCCGGTAACATTGGCTTTGCTCTCGGCGCCGCTTTTGAAGCAGAAAATTACATTCCGAAACATTGTTGCCATTTTGGTCAGCTTCGTGGGAGTGATTTTCATCTCGTCGCAGGGAAGTTTGTCGGGCATTGCCAACACAAATATCACCGGAGCCGCGTTGGCTGTTGGGAGCAGCGTCATCTGGGCTCTTTTCTGGGTATTGAGCGTTATCGACAAACGCGAAGAAATCTTCAAATTATTCTGGAATTTTGCATTTGGCGTAATATACCTGCTATTGGTTGCGCTTGTTTTTACCGATTTTAGGTTGCCTGATGTTAAAGGATTACCAGCCGCCATTTACATCGGTTTTTTCGAACTCGGATTTACCTATATTTTGTGGATGAAGGCGATGCAACTGAGCGAAAACAATGCAAAAACGGGCAATCTTATTTTCCTCTCGCCGTTTCTGTCGCTGGTTTTCATTCATTTCATTTTAGGCGAAACAATTTATTACACTACTTTCATCGGTCTGGCGTTTATTATCTCCGGAATCTGGTACCAGCAGAAAAAATAGGTTGTCGTTGTGGTCAAGTTGTAATGGTTTCCAAAAGCTTGATTTAACCATTTAACCCAACAACAATGACAACGACGAAAACATTCTTTTCATCAATTTTCAAATTCATTACATCTTAAAATTTCCACATTCTCAAATCTTCAAATCTTTTACCTTTGAACATCGAAACAAAACAGGATGGAGAAAAAACCTATTAAAATACTTGGCATCGACCCCGGAACTCACGTTATGGGATACGGATTGATCGAAATTGTGGATAATAAACCCCGTATTTTGCAGATTGGTGTAATAAAAACCACTGGCTTTCCGGATCATTACCAAAAGTTAAGGCATATTTTCGACCGCTCCAACGCGCTGATTAAAGAGCTTCATCCCGACGAACTTGCCATTGAGTCGCCTTTTTACGGGAAAGACATACAAGCGATGCTGAAACTCGGGCGTGCCCAGGGAATCGTTATGGGGCTGGCCTTAAGCGCCGGCATTCCAATTTTTGAATACGCCCCGCTAAAAGTAAAACAATCGATTACCGGAATGGGCCGCGCCGCCAAAGAACAGGTTGCTTTTTTCCTGAAAAACATGTTCAAACTAACTGAACTCCCCAAGGAACTCGACGCCACCGATGCTGTTGCCGTAGCAGTTTGTCATTATTTGCAGATGCGAACTCCCGTTGTTAAAAACGGAGCAAAAAGCTGGAGCGATTTTATTAAGAAAAACCCGGATCGGGTGAAGAAGTGAAAAAGTCAGAAGCCGGAAGTCAGAAGAACGAGAATCAATGAGTTGCTTGCGGATAGTGCGCTCCCTGAGCGCGAAGCAGTCGAAGGGGGCATATCGAATGGAGATTGGCTCGGGGCAAAAAAAATCCCGGCACAGCGGGATTCTATCAAATTACAATTGAATTTCTTTAGCAATTGCGGCTGTAATTTCAGCCATTTCTTCTTTCGACAATGAAAGTTTTTTTGAAAAGTTCAGCAAATCGGCTTCCGATTGCATTGGAACCAAATGAATGTGTGCATGTGGCACCTCCAGGCCAAGCACCATAACACCAACCTTTTTACAAGGAATTGCTTTCTGTAAGCCAAGGGCCACTTTTTTTGCAAACAGTTGCAGTCCGGCATAAGTTTCGTCGTCCAGATCGAACAGGTAATCAACTTCTTTTTTCGGAATCACTAAAGTATGTCCTTTCGCTACCGGAAAGATGTCGAGAAAGGCAAAGAAATTTTCATCTTCGGCAACTTTCCATGCAGGAATCTCTCCATTAACAATCCGTGTAAATAAGCTTGCCATTTTTTTGCTGTTTAGAGTGAAATATCTACAATTTCAAACTGCATTCTGCCCGAAGGAACCTGTATTTCAACAACATCACCGAGTTTTTTACCCATAAGTCCCTTGGCTATCGGAGTTTGAGCCGAAATTTTTCCTTCCCTTAGATTAGCCTCATGTTCCGAAACAATGGTGTATTGCATTGTTGCGTCGTTGGTTTTATTCCGGATGGTAACTTTACTCAAAATCTGCACACATGATGTATCGATTTTTGATTCATCGATTACACGGGCAGAAGCAATTTTTTCGCCAAGAATAGCAATTTTTGCTTCGAGCATACCCTGAGCATCTTTTGCTGCATCGTATTCGGCATTTTCCGAGATATCGCCCTTTTCAATGGCTTCACCAATCTGTTTCGAAATGGCTGGTCGCTCAATCTTGGTTAGCCGTTCGTACTCTTCTTTCATTTTCTTAAGGCCTTCTTCTGTAATGTAAGTAACCTTTCCCATGATTTTTTCCTTTTTATAAAACTATATTAAAAACAAAAAAGAATTCCGGCCATCGCGGAACTCTTTCGTTGTACAAACATATATAAATTTTTTCTTCTTTGCGACCCCTATGTTTTTAAAAACAATTAAATTCTTGTATCTGAAATTGTTTGGGGCCTGAATTTCAGAAATTGGGAGACTGCTAAGCGTGCTGAAGACCAGGCTAAGTGTGCCGAATTGAGGGCTAAGTATGACCAATGCCTGGCTGCCGGGGATGGAAGCCCGGCCGGGGGCGTTGAATGGCCGGCTATGTATGCTTTATTGTCGGCTATGTCTGCTGAACGGGCAACTGGCAGCGCTTAATTGCTGGCTATGTGTGCTGAACCGTCGGCTATGTATGCTGTGTGTTTGGCTGTGTTCGCTTCATGTTTAGCTATATGGGTAGTGCGGTTTTTAACCTCCATTTTTACAAAAAAAGTGCGGTTAAAAACCGCACCACCCCGGAATTATTTGGGGACAGGTTCCTCTGCTTTTTTAGCTGCAACTCCCATCCGCCTCACCACCTTGCTAAAGGTGAACTGTTCTTTTTTCAGTTTATCGGCTTCGTAGTATTTGGCCGCAATTTTACTGACGCCGATTACCTCGTCGTAAATAGCATTAAATGTATCAATCCCTTCCTGCGAGACCTCTTTGGTTGTCGATTTCAGCCCTTCCTGATTAAGATTGGCTTCCTGCAATTGGCTGGCGTAACCAACTAATGTTTCAATTAGGGCGGGGTTGGCGCCTTTGCCTGTTATTTCGCTTTTCAATGAGTCGGTCATTCCTTTCCTGAAACTGTAAAGCGCTTCGATCAACGCTTCCTGCTTCATGTTTTTCAGGTTTTTATCGATGCCTAATGTTTTCAGTATTTCGTCTGCCCTGTTTTTGAAATCAACTTCTATCTGGGTTTTAAGAAAACTAAGGTCGCGCAGGGCAGGCTTCATTATTTGGTTGAGCAATTCGGTTGCTTCGCGCAGAGATTGTTTTTTGTCGAGCCCAAGGAAAGTTTCGATGGCCAAATCAATTTTCTGTATCAATTCAGACAGGTAAGCTTCTGTCCAGTTTGAACGGGCTGTGCTTAATTCGCCCAGGTTGGCCTGCATGCTTTGCAAAATGGTTTTTGCCGCCATGAGCATTACCACATCTTTGTAGCTGTAATTTCGAAGTGACATAAACGTTTAGATTTTGAGTTAATAATTTAGGATGAGATTTTTAACTAATTTCGCACAAATAATTATGAAAGTCAAGTAAATTTCAGAAAAAAGCCGAAGCTTCGCTTTGCACGAGACCCCGACTTCTATTTGCCAATTTCAGTGTTTCACAATCATTTTCTTTGTTATCACTTTGTCGCCAATGGTGGCTCGTACGATGTAAATTCCGTCCTTCCAATCCGATGTATTGACCCCCTGTTTATTCCCGCGGATATTAGAAGTCCTTAACTTTAACAGCTGAGTGCCTTCATAAATCTCAAGAGTCCAGTCTGTCTGTCCTTGAGCTATTTGCTCTCCACCTTGTGTTAATTCGATGGTAGCAACAGAGTTGGTGGGGTTCGGAGAAATATTCAATATGTCATCAGCAAAAACCAGTCCTTGCCTCATAAAACTAGCACCTTGTCCAAAGCAATCATTACCAGCACTTACGCTGACACTGAAATCAATATTACCACTAGCCACATAGTTCGTTCGAACATTTATGCTTTCAGTTCCCTGTCCAGAATCGATTGTTCCTCCGGTTACACTCCATACATAATTCGTAGCACCTTCACAAGGATCTACACTAAATAGACTCATTGATTTCGAGGGAAATTCTTGTCCATCAAATTCAAACCCTAAAATTGAAGTAGGAGCCTGAGCCGCTGTTGCTGAAGTTTCTACGTATTTTACCGGTAGCGTAATATTGCCACAACTCGAAATTAAGACAGCTTGAATGGCTCCGCCCCCATTCGCTGTAGCCCTAAATGTTGTCGGATTACCGGAAGGGTTGTCACAGGAAAGACCTCCACTTCCGGTCCAATTAACCGTTACACCAGGAGGAATGTTGTTTACCGAAAACTGCTCGCCAGAGGGGCAAACATAAGAAGTACCTGAGATAGCAGTTCCTGGTGGAACAATTGATTGAGATACAGCTATAGTAGAACTTTTTGATCCATTGCACCCAGTCATAGTTGCAATAATGTTTCCCGAACCGCAGCCTACCGTTACATCAATATAATTTGTATTACTACTTCCACTCCATCCATTTGGTAACTGCCACGAATAAGAAATTCCGGGATAGGAAGGCACCGTGTATCTATAGGTGGTGTTGTAAACAACGCTTGTTGGTCCTGTTATCGAAAATGGCTCAAGATTACGTGTGATTTGTAAAGTTGCAGCGGCGCTTTTTTGAGTATTTGCTTTTGCTTTAACGCTAATGGTAGCTGTTGCCGCAGATGCTGGGGGAATTACTGTTATTGAAGATGGCCCGACAAACGTTCCAGACTGGAAAGAAGTGGTTTGCCAGCCCGAAGGCAATGTCCACTCGAAATGGCGCGTTATCCATTTCCCCTGGTCATAGCCATTGTTTTCAGTGTTTACATAGTTGTTTAACGCTATTGTAACCGGGGCGGTTGAATAGCAGGGGATATTTTTGCTTGAGCCGCCTGCAAATGTTACTGTTTTGAACGTTAACGAAAACGGGCCGCATGATTTTGACACCGTACGTAAAATGCCCAAGTTGTCGGTATACTGAACCTGTAAAATGGAGGAATCGGGGTAGGCGCTTGCCTCAACATTTTTCCATATCACTGGTAATGTTGTCCTCAGTAAATTGTATTGCGGTGCATTACTATCATCGCGAACGGGAATTGCATTATTGCTGGTTGGCAAAATCCAACAATTAAAAGTATTACCCGTTCCGCCAACAAACGTATAAGTACACCTTGCGCGCGTGGCCGTAGGATTTGTACCTTCATTGATTGTTTGGCAAATTCCCCTTGTATTCATCACTATCAACGAACACAATAATGCAATATTCAAAATTAGTTTCATGGTAAGATTATTTTTTGTTTCGTTTTAAATTGATTAATGCATACGCAACGTAAAGCTCAAAAACCCTATTATTTGTTATATTCGACGGTTTCATAACTGTAATATCATTGACCCCAAATTCATAAGAAGCTCCGATCTGATATTTGGCATATCGCAGCCCAAGCCCGAGTTTTAACCCGTAATCAAAGCGGCGGTATTGCTCTCCCCAACGAATGGGCTGTTTGTATTCATAATATACATCGTTTATTGTTCCAGTTTGTTTATCTTTTCCAGATAAAGCTTCTCCCAGATAAGGCCCGGCCAGGGCAAAAAACGTCAGTTTTTTGCCCTCCACTGTCATTTTAAGTAAGACAGGCAGTTCTAAATAAAACAGGTCGTCTTTATATAGATAATCCTTTACATCCAGAGATTTTTGTTGTCTGAACCCTTTTGAAGAATAAAGAATTCCTGTTTCTAAAGAGAGCATATTCGATGATCGCTCCATAATGGGAAATTCAAGAATTGGCCCAAAATGAAAACCGGGGTTGCCTGAATTATCTGCAGTTACATTCCTGCCTCCCCATTCTTCTCTAATATGCGACAGGTTAAATCCGCCGCGGATACTGATTTCCTGGGCATAACAGTAGAAGCTACCCGTTAACAGGACCATGCAAAAAATAACTTTCTTAAATAAATCCATATGTTTAATTTTTAAGTGATTGATTGATGAATAATATTTTTTGCTGAGAATAGCAATTGGTTGTACTTAGGAGGCGGACGTTCCATACATTCAATTTTCAAATAATACTCGAAGTTAAATAAACATATACTATTGATTCCAAAAACCGCAAAAAGGTTGCTTCGGACACGGCGTATTTGATAACATAAAAATACAAGGAAGGAAATTTTGGTTTTGTCACAAAAATAGCTTATATGTTTAATCAGGTTGTTGGCGGGTAAAATGAGGCATCGTTTAACGGGCTCGAAATACAAACTCGCGCCAGCCAAAATAAATTTCAGAACAATTCACTCTCCGGATAAAATAAATTGTTCGTTACTTTGTTTTAATTATCAGATAAAATAAGCTTTTGAAAATGACCAGGCACATTCTAAAAATAGCTCACCCCATTCTGGCATTATTTTTCCTATTAGTTGGGAACAATGCCTGTAAAGACACAAACAACTCGCTGGTGCCATACGTGGAGGTAAACATGAACATCAACCCGGCAAATTACATTGAACTGAACATTCCGGGGGGCGTGGCTTATTTCAAGAATGAAGGCTATGGTGGCGTTTTGCTGGTAAACAACTGGGGCGACGATCTTAATCCGTATTTGGCGTTTGATGCCTGCTGTACAAAAGAATTATCGGCCGACACCCGGGTTGAGGTTACCGAAAACGGAAGCGGCTATGTTGTTTGTCCAGAGTGTGGCTCAACATTTATGGTGTTTGGCAGCGCCGGATTACCGATAAAAGGCCCTGCAACACGTCCGTTGAAGCAATACCACGCCATTTCTTCTAATGGCCGCATTATCATCTCCAATTAGCCATTGATATTTAGCTCAAATACTTTCTGATTTTTAAGTTCAAGCAGAAACACCTTCTGAAAACCTGAGAAAAAAGTCCAGTTCTGGAGTTTGTTGCCCAGATTAAAATTGACGGGGCTCTCGTCTAAATCTGCAGTTATGAGCAGCCACAATTGGCCGAGCCTTTTGGTCTGGTAATATCCAAGCTTTTCGTTTTTTGCGCCAATAGTGAATTCTATGTTTTCGCGATTAAATTCAGGAGCCACATACCAGCTTATCATTCGGGGATAATGCGTCTTGTATTTCGATATCGCCGGACCATGTAGCTTGGTCAGTTCGATGCCAATCGCACTTTTGGCTGTCAGCCTTAGAATAAAGTCGGGCG
>Ga0116171_10001838_pt1 | contig 20684 bp, 12 predicted proteins | sample AD_JPNHW2_MetaG_FD_89798 | JGI IMG/M metagenome (GOLD analysis project Ga0116171, IMG submission 89798) | Active sludge microbial communities of municipal wastewater-treating anaerobic digesters from Japan - AD_JPNHW2_MetaG | ecosystem: Engineered > Bioreactor > Anaerobic > Digestate | place... | reverse complement strand
GCGTGCCGCGTGGCGCGATCGGGACGATCGCGCCCACCCTGGTCCGGAACGCTCTGACCAATCGGGTCAGCGGCGCGAGCGAGACTTGCGACGCTGGGCAGGGGTTCGGTCCACCGACCTCGGACCACGGGCCACGGCAATCGGCGGGAGGATGGGCTCCATCTTGACCTCCATCGTCTCGTCGTCGATGCCCTTGACCCGCACCCTCACGGCGTCCCCGAGCCGCAGCACCCGCCCGAGGCGACTCCCTACCAGCCGGTGCCCCTTGTCGTCGTAGCGGTAGATGTCGTCGGTCAGCGTACTGACGTGCACCAACCCCTCGACGAACAGCTCGTCGAGCGCCACGAACAGCCCGAACGCCACCACCCCCGTGACGTGCCCGCCGAACACCTCGCCGATTCGCCCGCGCATGTACTCGGCCTGCTTCCACTTGATCGCCTCGCGCGACGCCTCCTCGGCGCGCCGCTCGGTGAACGAGCAGTGCGGCGCCAGCTCCTCGAGCTCGTACTCGACCAGCTTGCGCGCCCCGCCCTGAAGCACCCGTCCGGCTAGCGCCTCCTGGAGCGCCCGGTGCACAACCAGGTCCGGGTAGCGCCGGATCGGCGACGTGAAGTGCAGGTAGTAGTCGGTGGCCAGCGCGTAGTGCCCCCGGCACTCCGGGTGATACGCGGCCCGGGCCAGCGCCCGCAGGGTGAGTGCGTTGACAAGCCGCTCCTCCGGCCGCCCGGCCACCGCGTCGAGGACCTTCTGCAGCGCCTTGGGCGGCAGCTCCTCGAGATCCCCCTTCAGCTCCAGCCCGAACTCCGCCAGGATGGCCGCCAGCTCCGCGAGCCTGCCCGGCGACGGCCGCTCGTGGATCCGGAAGAGCGCCGGCCACCGGCCGAGCTGCAGGATGCGCGCCACGCACTCGTTGGCGCTCACCATCAGCTCCTCGATGAGCCGGTGCGCCACGTTGCGCTCCGAGGTCCGCATCCCGGTCATGAACCCCTCCGGGTCGAGCAGGATCTCCGGCTCCGGCAGGTCGAAATCGATCGACCCCCGCTCGCGACGCCGGCGCTGCAGCCGTTGCGCCGCCTCCGCGGCCAGCTCCAGAGACTTGCGCGCATCCTGATCGAGTTCGGCCGGCCAGGCGCCGTCCTCGATCCACGACCGCACCTCACCGTAGGCGCAGCGCCGCCGCGAGCGGATCACCCCCCGCTCGGCCCGGTACCCCTCGACGCCCCCCTGCGGCGTGACCAGGAAGCGCACCGTGAACGTCAGCCGGTCCACCCCCTCGCGCAGCGAGCAGAGGTTCGACGACAGCGCCTCCGGCAGCATCGGCACGCACAGCCCCGGCAGGTAGACGCTGGTGCCGCGCTCGCGCGCCGCCGCGTCGATCCCCGTGCCCGGCCGCACGTAGTGCGAGACGTCGGCGATGTGCACGAACACCTCGATGCCGCCGCGCGGCCCGCGGAACGCCGCCACCGCGTCGTCGTGATCCTTGGCCGTCTCCGGGTCGATGGTCACCGCCGGTTGGCTCCGGAAGTCCGTGCGCCCGTGCAGGTCCTCCGGCTGCACCTCGTCCGGCAGCGCCGCCGCCTCGGTGAGCGCCCCCGGTGGGAACTCCACCGGGATCCCCGCCTCGGCCAGCACCACCTCCTCCGCCACCCCCGGCTCGCCGGCCATCCCCAGGCGGCGCAGCAGATGTCCCTCCAGCAGCCCGCCCTCGCCGAACTCGGAGACCATCACCTCCACCAGCTCGCCCTCGCGCGGCGCCTCGCCCTCGAACGGCGCCAGCAGCACCCGCGCCTTGACCCGCCGCGAGTGGGGCAGCACGAACGGCTGCACCCGGTTGGGCACGAAACGCCCCACCAGCGTCGTCCGCCGGCGCTTGAGCACCCGCACCACCTTGCCGTACTTGTCCGGAATCACCCGCCCCTTGAGCCGGCGCTGCCCGCGGTAGACCATCACCTCGTCGCCGTCGAGTGCCGTGGCGAGGTGCTCGGGCGGCACAACGATCTCGAGCCCCTCGCCGTCCGCCACGCGCAGCACCCCAAACCCGGTGGCCGTCTGCCGCAGCGTCCCCGTGTAGCAGTCCGAGAACTCCACCGCCAGGACGCGGCCCGAGGAGTGCAGCACCACCTCGCCGCGCGCCTCCAGCTCCCGCAGGCGCTCCTCCAGCTCCATCCGCACGCCCTCGCGGTCCCCGGCGAGCCCGAGCTGGCGGGTCAGCCTGATGAGCGTCACGCCGTCGCCCTTGGCCGCACGCACCGCCGCCAGCACATCCTTCCGATAGATCACGTCCACGGTGTCACTTCCCTGCCCGCCGTCGGTTGACAGCCCGGCGGGCCACCCCTAGAATACCCAACGCGCGTGCGAAAGTGGCGGAAGTGGTAGACGCGCAAGATTCAGGATCTTGTGGGCATTAGCCCTTGGGGGTTCGAGTCCCCCCTTTCGCACCAACAACTTGCACGCCCCGGGCAACCGGGGCGTCTTCGTTGGTCCCCCACATGTCCGCCCGCGCGACCGACGTGCCTGGCCCGCGACTCTCCGACACGCCGCCTATCGGCCGAGGACGATGTCGATGTCAGCAAGAACGGAATCAAGCTCTCGCTCGGACAACTTGCCGACCCGCTCGGTCAGGGACCCCTTGTCGAGTGTCACGACCTGCGAGACGTTGACGACGGAGTCCCTCGGGAGCCCCGAGGTCCTGGACGGCAGCACCACGTTCCCCGGAGCATCGGCCCACCCGAGGTTGCTGGTCAACGCCACACACACCACGGTGGCAAGCCGGCTCCGATTGAGCGCATCGCCCTGCACGACAAGCACGGGACGACGAAAGCCCGGGCCCGAGCCGGTGGGTTCCGCGAGGTCGGCCCACCACACCTCGCCCTGCGCGATCCCTACCATTCGGCTCGCCTCAGCGTTTCCTGTGCGGCCAACGACACGAGCTGATAATCGGGTCCGTCAAGGCGCTGGCACCCGGTTCATGGCCTCCGTGACCGCATCAGGCGTGTGGCGAGCGAGGTACTCTGCAACCGCCTCGCTGAAGAGCTGACTACGGGACTTTCGCGATTCCCGAGCAAACCGCTCGGCCTCGCGAAAGATCGAATCCGGAATGGAAATGGCCGCCTTCATACCGAAAGCATAACCGCCGGCACCGGGTGTTCAAGGGAGTCGCCTTGGGTCCCCGACCACCACTGCTACAACTCCCGCAGTGCCGCCGGTCCTAACTCCACGCCAACCAAGCGACACAGGCAAGGGAGGTTGTTCAAGCTTCGAGAGCACTTGCTTGCTCTCACCCGGCAGGCCGGAGACGGAGCCCTTTGGGACCTGACCTAGCGCCTGAACAGTATCGACAGGTGTGGCCGTCGTACCGAAGCTCGTGACCCATAACCACTGCGACGCGACGGGCATGGCACCGCGTCTCTTGGGCGATCTAGCAGACGATCGTATCGAGGGAGAACCCCAATGCTTGTCCGCTGAGTCTTTGAAACAAGCTCACAGCTTGTTTCTCAGTCATCGCAGCTATCGTGTCGGCAACCACCCGCGCGCGCACAGCATCTGTGCTGTGCCCAGGCTCAGCGCTCTTGAGAAAGGAGGCCAGTAGGTCGCGGAAGTAGTCGGGAAGCACAGCTTGGTGAGACCGGATGTCCGATTTGGCTGCATTCATGAGTTCCTGGAAGAGAGTCTTGAGGACCGTCCGCTGTCCCACCTGCACGGTCGCGAGCCCTGGATTGTCGAAAACGAACACTGACGTCAGCTGTTGCAGGACATAGACTTCCCTGGCAGCTTCGTTAGTCCTCTTGAGGTGAGGACTCGCTGGGTCGGTCGGGTTGACAAGCTGAACGGCCGGTCCACCTGGGTTGCCTCGAATGTAGCGGTCTATCAGGTGTGCCGTGAAGATTCGCAGTTGCACACGCTGGTCGCGGCTTCCCTGATAGGGGTCCTCGAAGTGTTTCGGCAGCAGCTCTGCCAGGGTTTCGGTGATCTCCTCCTTCGAATATGGTGGCTTCCCCAGGTAGGGCCGCCGACGGGCATCTTCGGAATGGCGACTGATGACCTTCTCGGCGAAGGCCACCCTAGACTCCTCCTCCCGGCCAAGTCGTCCCAAGGGAATCCGGCCTGCGCGATAGAAATCATCCAGGTCATGGACCGAATACGCCACGTCATCCGCCCAGTCCATGATCTCGGCCTCCGCGGTCTTTCGGGAGTCACCCGGTGCTAGGATCTTGCGAGCGAACTCTAGGTCGGTCTTCTCGGACAAATAGGCCCCGAACTTCCAGTGTTGCTTCAACTCCGAGGCGCTTGACCTGTGGTGAGGGTACTTGAGGATTGCGTTCAGGGTTGCTCGGCACAAGTTGAGGCCAAGCGACTCGTTCCGGACTGCAAGCTTGGTCACGATCCGGAAGGACTGTGCGTTGCCTTCGAACCCGTCGCGATCGCCAGCCCCCTCGACCTGCGTCAACAGAACCTCCTCACCGAGATGGCCGAAGGGTGGATGCCCGATGTCGTGCGCCAAGGCTGCTGCCTCCAGCACGTCCAAGTCGATCCCCAGTGCTTCCGACTCTTCTCGCTGCTGGGCGGCGAGCTGTTCGCCAAGCCGGCGAGCAATCTGCGCGACCTCAAGCGTATGAGTCAGCCTATTGTGAAAGACGTGCCCATCAAACGGGCTCACAACTTGAGTGACTTCCGCCAGGCGCCTCAGCGCCGACGTATAGAGGATTCTGTCCCGGTCCCGCGCACCGCGAGTCCTCTGGTCTGGTGGCCGGTCTTCCTTGTCGTGCCGACCCTCTTCACGCATCTCTCGCATCCGAACCTAGACAACCTGCTGGGACACGGTCTTGAGGTGGTGTTCTTTCTTCGGACGCAGCCGAAGCCGCCTACTCCAAGTAAGATAGAGCTTGCCCTCTCCCACCAGGCCCCAAAGGATCGTACTGGCCTGCGCAGGGCTGATGTGCACCTCTGTCGCAACCTCAGTAATAGTCCAACCGTCCCGCTTGCGCTTGCTCTTGAGGCACGCGTTGATCTTGTCCTCGGCTGACTCTCCCTTTGTGGCGGCACCAACTGGCATTGAACAGCCCCTTCCCGATGTAGTATGTTCCTGCCCGATGCCTGCGTTTGTCAAGCTCGGAAGGAAGCCGGCGAACCAGTCAGATGCCGGGGGCCGCGTCCCCGCCCTTACCGGGGGCAGACGACCGCATCTGCTTGAGTACCACGTCCACCATTGTCGACAAAACGCTGACCTTCCGGTCGGTCTCCACCTCACTCCAGCCCAGCGGGTCAGGCAAGGAAGGTCGTCCAGGCCGTGAGCGCCTTGGCTGGCTCTCGCTCGGCATGGCCGGAGGCGCTGCCTTCTGGGACCTGACCTGCCACCTCGGCAACGTCGACGAGTGTGGACGTGTACCTCGGGAGCTGAGAGCCTCACGGTGACCTGCCCCTAGTTGCGGTACGGGCTCTTGTTCTAGCCCCCCGCCGACGATCGCTACAAGCCGGTGTTGGGCTGCCCCTACCAGACGCGGTACGGAACGGAGGATGGCTTCACGAACCACTTGCCGGTAGCATGGCGGCCGAGGAGAGACGAGACGCTGCTAGCCGTGGCCTGACTGTGAGGGCTGGGACCAACAACAACCATTCTGATTGGTAGTTTGCCGTCTTGATCAGCGACAGAAAGATCGAAGTACGGCACGATTGTCGAATCTGTCACGCGGAACCTGACCTGAGGGTGATCGATGTTGGTGAGGTCAGAAACGAGGCGCCACTCGCGTTCTTCGGAGAACCCGGGGTCCTTGAGCAGGGGTGCAACTGCAAGGAGCTCTTCTACGAAGACACGTAGATTGCGCTTGCTGAACCAATAGCCGTCTTTCGATCTTTCGAGTTCGCGGGCGAGCAGTGTGTGGATGACACGGTACTGCGCCGCCGGGTCGTAGATGCACTCAGCAAGGCGAAAGCCCTGCGAGCGGAAGCAGGACTCCAGGACTTCGAGGTCGAAGGCGATCGATAGGCCGCCGGCCTTTGGTGAGTAGGCGCGCCACTGGCTTAGGAGATCAGGAAGTTCTGACAGCGAGAAAACAAAGATGTTGACCCGTTGGATCGATTGCAGTTGCGGGAGGAGAGACTCCAGGATTTCCTGGCGAGCAGGTTGTTCTCGCACTAGTTGCTCGATGGCACGCTTCGCCAAGCAAATGGTGTAGGCGAACTCGGCGGAGTCGTTGAGGTAGTGAATGCTCGATGCCCAGACGCGGGTAGTAGTCAGGATGCCCAGGAAGCCGGCGAGTGACGTGTAGTGGTAAAGCAGCCCGTCTGGGCGCAAGCGCGGCAAGAGGTCGGTAGCCTCGAGGCCAGGCAAGGCGATCTCGTTCACAGAGAATCTCCGCACTGCCTGATGGGACGCCTAGCGCCCGCGCTGACTCGCAGGGCGGGTGAGGCTAGAAGGCTGTCAGCTGGCTGGACCACAAAGGGAGTGTAGCCGAGACAGGTCCGAGGACGAATAGCCCTGACCGTTCCAGCGCGTCGTGGCTTGGGTGTCGGGATTGCGGACCAGGCCCGTCACTCTTGACACTCTTGATGACGCACGTGGGTCTCGGGCAGGCCGAGGAGGTTGCCTCCCTCGGTCCGCCCGATACGAGGATCTGGATGAGTACCACGTCCACCGTTATTGACACAACTCACGCAACTTGGTCGGCCTTGGCCCGACGCCAGCTAAGCGACTCAGGCAAGGAAGGTCGTCCAGGCCCTGAGCGCCGCTGCTTGCCCTCGCGCGGCATGGTCGAAGGCGCTCCCCTCTGCGATCTGACCTGGCGTCTCGACAATGTCGACAAGTGTGGACGTGGTACCAAGTCCAAGTCTACAGGCTCAGATGCACAGAGTCGCGTCCGCCCTGGCCTCCCGTGCCGAAACTCCTGCGACGACCGCACCGCAGCCGCCCGTCAGATGGCTCCACCGACCTGGCACTTGGGGAGGGTCTCCCGGACGTACGCGCTCAGGACGCCAGCGTCCTTCTTCGCGCACAGCCCGTCGAGGAAGGGATCACGGAGCTTCGGCTTCGCCTTGACGATCGCCTGGTAGGCACGCAGGACGCCCTCCAGACCGGCCGTGAGCGCCTCGACGCTGGAAGCGGCTGTCCCGGGATGCTCGATGATGTAGGCGCCGTCCGAGTACATCATCTGCGAGAGGAGCTCGGCGACGTACGGGTTGTCCGAGTCATAGAAGGGACCAAGAAGAGCGTCGCAGACGGTCGCCACGAAGTTCGGCACGGTCGCCCACCACGTCGTCAGCCACGCGCGCGCTTCGCGCGCCTTCTTGCTCAAGGGGTCTCGCTCGAGGAATCGTGCGAGCGCCAGGGCTTGCTGGCATTCCTCGGGCGTGGCGGGCCCCCGCTCGACCGCAGGGGTCAAGGTCGCGAAGAGCGCAAGGGCAAGCACAGAGGCAACCAGGGGTTTGCACGAGAGACGGCTCACGTTCCAGCGCTCCTTTCGGCCAACCGACGCCTGCGCATTCGCCGAAGTGCACAAGGAGAATGCAGTGGACAATGGCAGCATCACAACCAGAGTGTAGCGAAAGTGGCAAGTGACGACAAGGCATTTCTGAAAGACTGCAGTATGTTCGTCGCAATGTTCAGCGGCACAATGAGTCACAGATCGTCCCTGCGATGTAGACAGCCTCGTCCTGACGGAGCCCCCCGGGTCACTCGCAGCGCGGCCGCACGCTCCTCATTCACTTGGGTACCACGTCCACAGTTATTGACACAACTCATGCAACTTGGTCGGCCTTGGCCCGACGCCAGCCAAGCAACTCACGCAAGGAAGGTGGTCCAGGCCCTGAGCGCCGCTGCTTGCCCTCGCGCGGCATGGTCGAAGGCGCTCCCCTCTGCGATCTGACCTGACGTCTCGACAATGTCGACAAGTGTGGACGTGGTACCAAGGATGCAGACGGCCTCGAAGAGTGGTGAGGAGGCCGCAACGGTAGCGGGCGAGCCGCCTGTCAGCCCCGGACGGTGCTGACCTGGATGACAGCCTGGCAGTTGGTGAACATGGGGATGTCGCCGGTGATCGCCTGGAGGTGCGGCTCGACGGCAGCCTGATAGGCCTCGACCGACTCGAACATCAGGTGGGTCATTATGAGATAGGGAGGCATCGACCCAGGTGCCGCGCCCGAGAAACCCTCGTCCACCGTGGCACCCTTCAGGGCGGACCCCAGGAGGGTCGCCACCATCGGCATGTGCCGTGTGAGGTAGTAGTTCATGTCGAAGCGCGGGTGCTTGCGGTTCGCGTACATCAAGCTGACCCTGATCATCTCCGACCTCCTTGCCCACCATCCACAGGAAGCGGCGTTGTCTCTCGCCTGGTACGATGGTAGTCCCAAGTTGAAGGGGCGGCAAGGATAGGTATCACGTCCACACTTATTGGCATTACTCCACCTCCAGGCCCACCCGCGTCCTCCGTGGGCTGGAGACGGGGCCATCGATGGAAATCGACTACACGACGACCAGCCATGACTTCCGTCAATAATGGTGGACGCGGTACGTAGCCGATGCGGTTCGACCCCGATGTGATCGTCAACCACTGTGCGCTGCTCGTTGCCGTCCGGGGACACCCGGCCTTGACCCAAACGGCCACCGAGCCGCTCTCGGCACCTGGACCGTGACTCCGACTGGTTGGCGAGATCGCAGTGCTGCACCCAGGAGCCCGAACGTGGCGCCTGGCGCGCGGCGGATCGGACGCGCCCTGCCCGGAGAGAGCGGAGAAAGCCCTGGTCATGATCATCACGAGGCGGGCTGTCGGCGTGAGTCTCCTCATGCTCTCACCCCCCTGACACACTCTTGAGTTATGTAGCGAACCTCCGGGCCGCATGTCCAGGCACGACTGCGGTCACCTGCACTTTGAGTGGTGCGCCACCATGGTGCAGAACCTGCGCAGCGTCTCGGCCGCCGCCCGAATGCCAACCTGCGGCACGCCGAGGCAGTGCACGCGATCGTCCGGGTGCTAGCATGGGATGTCGTGCCGGGAGCCACAGATGCACACGTTCCGACGAGCTCAACACGCGATGCCCGAGGTCGACCCCGGACCTGCAGCCGACGACCCAGTACGAAGGCCCGAACGCTCGTCGCTTCCGATCCACACGCCCTGCGCGGCCCTGCTGCGACCAGGCGAGAGGGCTGGCTTCGCACGCCCCGGACCCGGCACCGTGACCGGCCGGGCAGCCGCAGTGCGGCGAGCTCCGTGACGAGGAGGATGGCGTGACTGACGAGCCCCTGTTCTGCCACATCTTCGAGATCAACCCCGTCGCCATTTTGATCGTGGACCCAGACACCGAGGCCGTGCTGGAGGCCAACGCCGCCGTGGCCGAGCTCTACGGCACGACCCGGGAGAAGATCGTGGGTGCCCCGTACTACAAGCTCACCGGCGATCTGGACCGCGGGCTCGAGCCGGCGCTCTACGGTGTCCCGGCCGGGACGCGGGTCGTCACGCCGGCCGATCATCGTCGCGCCGACCGCAGCCTCCTGGACCTCGAGATCGCGGCGACCCCGATCGAGTGCCACGGCGTCCAGGCCCTGCTGTGCGCAATTCGCCCGGCCGGGAAGCCTGCAGCCGGCCCGAGCCTGCGGGCACCTTCGGCCTCCGCGTCCGACCTCGTCAAGGGGTTCACCGGCGAGGTGGGTGGCCTGCTCAACAACATGCGCGGTTACGCCGACGAGCTCATGGTCCAGATCGCCGCGCTGCACGGTGATCCGGTCGGTGCCCGCGAGCTCGGCGACCAGGTCCGCCGCGGCGACCTGCTGCTCAGGCAGCTCCGGGTGCTCGACGGCGATGACGAAGCGATTCCGGAGCTGTTCGACCTCAACGAGCTGATCGGCACGGCCGACGTCCTGCTGACGCCTGTCCTGCGCCCGGAGATCGAGCTGGTCCTGGAGCCTGGCCAGGTTGAGCTGAACCTGTACGCCGACCGGTCCCAGGTGGAGATGGCGCTGGCGTGCCTCGTCTCCAGCTCGGTGAACGCGATGCCCGACGGCGGAAGGCTCGTAGTTCGGGCTGGCGCCCTCAGCGCCGCGCTGGCCTGGTTCGCCGTCGAGGACGAAGGTGCCCCGATCCGGCCGGACAGCCTGTCACTCGTGTTCGAGCCCTTCCAGGACCCGTCACTCCTCGGCCGGCGAACCGGGCTCGAGCTGGCCGCGTTCAAGCACATCCTGGACGAGATCGGTGGCCACGTCGAGGTCACCAGCGGCGCCCATCGCGGCATGAGCGTGCTGGTCATGGTGCCACGCGCCACGCAGGGCTGAGCGCCACGACGTTCAGCTTGAGTGTCGGGTAGACCGAGGAGGTTGCCCTCCCCGGCCCCCCACAGATCCGGACGTGCAGGTTTCCCGCTTCCGGCTCCTCAGCACGATAGGTTCGCTGCGGTTCGGTAGATCGAGTGCACGACACGAGCTGGAGGTAGTGGGTAGCGGGTGAGGAGCCGGGTGAAGCGCTTCCAGTGCATACTGGCTTGCTGCGAGCGCCGGTTGAGCCACGTTCGCCACGTGCAGAGCACACCGGTGCGGAAGTGGTCCAGGGCATAGGCGTTGCCCGTGATGCCGTAGTACTGGTAGTGCCCCCGCAGCACCGCACATAGCATGCGATGCTGGTCTTTGACCGGCTCGTGCCGATGTCGCCGGCACCATGCGTGGACCGCGCGCAACGCCCGGCGCAGGCGCGTCGCCGCGGTCTTCCGCTTGACCACCCAATTCCCGTTCCGGGAGACACCCCAGTAGTGCGTGAAACCCAGGAAGTCGAACGTCCCCGACCGGCCCGTCGGCCCAGGCCCAGGCGTGCGGCCTGGACTGGATGGCCTCCGGAAGTCCACCAGCCGGGTCTTGTCCGGATGCAGCTCAAGGCCGTACTTCCCCAACCGCTTGGGGAGTACGTCCAGGACGCGCCGAGCGTCGTCCTGCCGCTCGAAGATCAGAACCAGATCATCGGCGAAACGGATCAGCTCGGCCCGACCCCGCATCCGCGGCCGGACGTCCCGCACGAACCAGGTGTCCACCACCTCGTGGAGGTAGATGTTCGCGAGCAGCGGCGAGATCACACCTCCCTGCGGGGTCCCGGAGGCGGGACGGTGGATCGCGCCCTCCTCCAGCACACCCGCGTGCAGCCATTTGTCGATGCTCCTCCGTATCACACCATCCCGCACCCGTCGGTCGAGCATGGCTCGCAGGTGGCCGTGGTCCAGCCGGTCGAAGAAGCTGCGGATGTCCACGTCCAGCACGATCGCCCCACCCATCTCCATGACGCTGCGCCAGACTCGCTGCAGCGCCTGATGCGCTGAGCGCCCCGGCCGAAAGCCGTACGAGCACTCCAGGAACTCCGGCTCGTACACGGCCTCCAGCACCATCGCCGCCGCCCGCTGGAGGATCTTGTCCTCGAAGGTCGGGATGCCGATCGGCCGGGTGCTCGTGCCGTCCCCTTTCGGGATGTGCACCCGCCGAACCGGTGGCGCCAAGTACCGCCCACTCTTGAACCGGTTGAGCAGGTCGGTCAGGCTGGCCTCAAGCTGCACGGCATACTGCGCCGCGGTGACGTGATCCACACCTTTGGCCCCGTCCTTCCGCGTCCGCCGATAGGCTTCGTGCAGCCAGGCCAGGTCGATGTGATGGGCCAGGGCGGTCAGTGCCTCCCCGGGTCGCTGTCTCGCCACTGTCGCGATGTGGTCGAGTCGCGGTGAGATGCTCTCCAGGCTCTGGGTCCCAGGCATCGTTCCCCCATACCACTGCTATCGGCCGGCGTCCCCTTCCCTCCACGGGGTCCCTTCGGGCTCGGTTCCCCCGCTTCCCGGGTACTACGAGACGCTCCGACTCCCTGCCACGCCTCCCAACCGCCTCGTTGCCTCGACGGCCAGTACCGTCCCGCACCGTTTGTGTTCGCTCCCGCGTCGGGCTCGGTGCGACCCGCCGCGGGCCTGGGCTCTGGTCACCGGGCTCCCTCACCGGTCTGCTCAAAGACGGACGTGGCAGGGTCTCTCAGGTCCCTGGCGAACCCCACTACGTACATGCCGCGCTCCCCTCAGACTCCGGCGGCCCTCCGCGCCACATGCCGCACGGCGCGTCGGCATGGCCTTCCACCTCGTGGTACGGTGTCGGCGTCCTACAAGTGTTGATTTCGGAGCTCCATAACGCGGCCTGCACGCTCGCTGTCTACGCTTCGCTGCTACGGTTACCCTCGCAACGCAAGACTCGCTTCCGGCCGGCGGCATCCCTCTCCGGGTGGGCGTGCTACCCACAGGGTCCGTTCAGGAGGTTTCAAAGCTGGCCTCGCTGCTCCCTTAGGTCATCTCATCCCCCTCCTCCAAGGTGTGCCTGACGCACACCACGTCCACCGCTATTGACACAACTCATGAAACTTGGTCCGCCTTGGCCCGACGCCACGTTCCGCCTTCCGGTGGCTCCGCCTGTGTGGCCCCAAGACAGACCGTTTGGAGCCAAGCCACCTACCAGGCGCCAGAAGTCTCGGAAGCCGCTGTGTAGCTCCCGCGTCGGACCACGTCCACACCTATTGGCATTACTCCACCTCCAGGCCCACCTGCGTGCTCCGTGCGCTGGAGACGGGCCATTGATGGAGATCGGCCACACGAGGACCAGCCATGAGTTCTGTCAATAATGGTGGACGTGGTACGTAGCCCGGAGCGGGATTGGCTGTCGTGATATCGAGGGTGCTACCGTCGGCACCGGGCGCTTGGGTGGTACTCGAGCTCAGTCCTTGAGAAGCTCGCCCTCGCCAAACGGGCGTCCTCCGGTCGAGAAGTAGACGCCGTAGGCTGTCAGGAGCGCGCTGATGATGACGACCCACCATGTGCACCCGGCGTACCAGCCGGTGAGACGTGTCGTGCCGGGGAGGTAGATCCCCAGAAGAAACTCCGAGAACAAAGCCGACACCAGGGCGAGTTGGCCCAGTCGCACGAGCAGGAAGATCGAGGCGCCCACGATGAGTGCCATCATCAGGGCGAGGCTGTTGACAGCAGACAGGCTGTCGACCGTTGCCGTGTAGGCGAGCACGGCGACGACGATGCTGACGCAGGCAGGGGCGATGCCGCGCAGGCGCCGGAGGCGCCCCAGGAGGAGGAACAGGAGGAGGAAGATCATGCCGGATCGCACGCTGTCACGCAGTGCTTCGGCCGTCGAGGCGAGGCACTGGCTGGTACCCAGGAGTGGGGAAAGCGAGTGCTTGACGGCCACGAAGCGACCGGACGGCAGCAACATGGACAGCACGATACCGGCTGCCAGGAAACCGAAGGGGACGGCGATGCCGAGCAGGATGTCGCGCGCCACCATCGGGTCACGAGCATTTCCTGCCAGCAGGCGCGTCCATGAAACCAGTCTCTCTGGCCAGATCCGCCGGACCAGGGGCTCGAGGGCGATGTACACGAGCCAGGCGGTCCCGCCGTACCAGCAACCCGCGCCGAGGATGGCTGTGAGTATTCCGTGCTCGAGCTCGTACACAGGGACGTGGTTCACCGTCAGGAGCAGGTAGACCTCCGTACACAGGAAGACGAACAGTGCCAGGCGCCATGCGCCCCGACGGTCACCACGACCAAGACGCAGATTGCGCCGCGCCAACGGAATGGCCGCGAGCAACATGGCGTCGATGAAGATCACAACTGCGAAGCTGTCACCGGGAGTGAACGCACTCCGAGACATGACTTGACCTGGTTCCGGTGCCCACGGCGCGGAGACACGGAAAAATACCGGGCGGCCAGCATGGAATGCCGCTTCGACAGAAACCTGGAGGTCCGGCTGCTCCGGCATGGTTCCCTGCCAGGCGAGCCTGCTGTCCTCGAACGGCGCGGGTGCGCCGCGGGGCGCAATGGGTTCCAGTCGCGCCGCGTCGAGGCCTGCCAGGCGAAGTAGTGTGCCCTGACCAGGCTCCCGCTGCGTGGCTTCTGCTCTCGCGCCAGGCGCGGGGAGTGCAGTGAGCTGGAGCAAGTGACCGGAGGTGTCGAGCACGACGAGCGCCTCGCCTGGCCGCGCCGGTGGGTCGTCACGCGTGACCGGCAAACGCGGGTCGCTGGCAAGCAGGTGGTGAAGGCTCGCACGGTACCAGAAGACAAGGAACTGCTTCTCGGCAGCCGAATGTGCATCACTGCCACGGGCTTCCTCACCTGTCGTGCTCGCGAACCGGATGGCGTCATCGTCGTAGTCGTATCCGTAGGCTTCGCCCGTCCACTGATCTCCGAGATTCAGCTCCGTCAGGACCTCCCGCGCCTTGGTGGCGAGGGCGGCCGGAGGCAGGCGTGGCGCGGCGTGCTCCACGAACGAGATGCGACTGCCAAGGGTGTGGTAGATCCCGAGAGACACCAGCACCGCGGCGGCACATGCCCAGGCAATGGCGGGGCGGAGCGCTCCGCGCACCGGGGAGGCGGCCACCATCTGCGGCGACGGGGTCTGACCCGCCGCCAACGCCGCCGCCATCGGGTCACCGCCCGACAGCGCCACCAGCACGGCGAGCGCCGACGGAGGACGCTGCTCGGGGTCGCGTGACAGACACTGCAGGATGACCCGTTCCACCTGAGGGTCGATGTCCCGTGCGAGCTGTGAGGGCGGCATCGGGTCGGTCTCGCGCTGCCGCCGGCGGATCTCCACCAGGGTGGCGCCGCCGAAAGGCTGCCTCCCCGTGAACAGCTCGTAGAGCACGATGCCGAGTCCGAACAGATCGCTCCTCTCCGTGGCTTCCTGGCCGGCGAGCTGCTCCGGGGCCATGTAGGCTGGGGTGCCGGCGATCTCGCCCTTCGTGGCTGCCTCACGGGCGATGGCAACGCCGAAGTCCGCAATGTGCGCGCGTCCCTCGCGGTCGAACATGACGTTGGCCGGCTTGAGGTCGCGGTGGAGCACGCCGGCGGCGTGTGCCGCGGCGAGGCCGGCGCAGACCTGACGGGCGATCTCGAGCGCCTTCTCGCCAGGCAAGCGCCCGATGCGCCGCAGCAGCGACGCCATGTCCTCGCCCTCGATGTACTCCATCGAGATGAACGGCTGCCCGTCGGTCTCCCCAATGTCGTGGACGCGACAGACGTTGGGATGCGAGACCTTGCGCGACAGGCGGACCTCCTCGTACACGCGCCGCATGAAGCTCGGATCGAGGCTCAACTGGACCGGCAGGAACTTGAGCGCGACTGGCTGGCGCAGGCTCTGGTCCTGGGCGCGGTAGACCTCGCCCATGGCGCCGCGACCCAGCAGTTCGGTAATTGCGTAGCGTTGCGCGATGACCGTTCCAACGGCGAACCGCCCGCCGATCGAGGGCATGGAGGGTGACGCCTCGCTGGGCACGCGCCCATCGAAGGGGTCACGCCCGATCGGGTCTTTGTCCATGGTCGGCGCCTCCGACGGGTTCGTCGAGGCTCCGCAGCTCGAGCAGAAACGTCCTGCCGTCGGCGTGGCGGCTCCACAGCGGGTGCATGTCTCCATGGTTCGCATGTGCTGGCTGGAAACGCCCTTTCTTGCCTGGAGTTGATTCTAGCGCGGTCGAGGGAGGGAAGATGGGGTGCCTGACCGGATGAGCAGGTTGGGGGCCGCTTCGAGACGAGTGGGGCAGTGAGCTGCCTTCTGCTCCAGCACCAACCAGCACCGTCCCTGAGCCAACACCAGCAATTTCCAGTCATCACCAGCAATCAAAGGGAGCCTGATTGGATGAGCCGGTGGGTTGCCCGGCGCAACATGGTCTTGGCTTGAGCACCCAAGTACCCGGTCCACTGTTGTCGACACCACTCGCGCCAGAGGGTCGGTCATGGTTCCCCACCAGGCTGGCGACTCGACACTGTCGACCCGCGTGGACCTGGTATGCAACCACTCCATCGGCACCGAGGACCGTCCTGCGAGCGGGCTGTCTCTACCTCGCGACGTCGCCCAGCTTCAGCCGGTCGAGGAGGGCGTCGAACCGGGGATCGGTGAGCATCGAGGGCGCCACCGAGGGCGTGTAGATGTGGACGAAGGCGACGAGGGTGTCGCGCTCCTCGATGGCGTGCTCGACCCACTGGAACGCGCCGTCGAGATCGCCCAGGTTCGCCGAGGCCCATGCGAGAGCCATGCACGAGACGTTCACGGCGGGCCGCTGCGCGATCATCCCGTCCAGGATGCGCCGCGCCTCCTCGGGGGTCCCCTGCTGCATCCGGATCACCGAGATCATCCCCTCGGCCCAGCCCGGGTGCGGAGCGATCTCCACGCCCTGTCGCAGCACCTCCATGGCCTTGTCCAGCATGCCCTTGCGGAAGTACGTCATGCCCGCGTGGAAGTACGGCAGCCCGAAGGTCGGGTCGATCTCCTTCGCCCGCTCGAACTCGCGGAGCGCCTCGTCGAGTTGGCCGACCGCGGAGTGGAGGCCGACGGACCAGCCGTAGAACAGCGGCATGAGCGGGTCGAGGTCGAGGGCGCGCCTGATCTCGCGCAGGCTCTCGTCGAAGCGGCGGCGGGTGAGGAGAAACCAGGCGTGGTCGCCGTGCGAGAACGCGTCGCCGGGGTTGAGCGCCAGGTTGCGGTTGTAGGCTTCCTCGGCTGCCGCCCAGTCCCAGTCGTACCAGAACGCCACGGTCGCCGCGATGGCGTGGGCCTCCCCCAGAGTCTCGTCGAGCGCCAGCGCCTTCTGGATAGCGGCCCTGGCCTTGGGGTACACCTCGGTGGGCGGTGCGAAGTTGAAGTTCCCCAGCATCGCGAACGCCGTCCCGATCGCCGCGTGCGCCTTGGCGAACCCCGGGTCGCGCGCGAGCGCCTCCTGGAACAGCCCGAGCGCCTTCTGCACCAGGTCGGGCCGCGGGCGGGCGAGAAAGTAGAGCCCCTTGAGGTAGAGGTTGTACGCCTCGTGGTCGGCCGTCGACCGCTTCTGGAGAGCGTCGCGCTCGCCGATGTGGAGCGTGACCTTGAGGTGGTCGACGATTGCCAGGGAGAGCTCGTCCTGAATGGCGAAGATGTCCCCGGCATCGCGGTCGAACCGCTCCGACCAGAGATGGAAGCCGTCCGCCACGTTGATGAGCTGGGCCGTGATCCGCAGCCGGTTGCCCGCGGCGCGGACGCTGCCCTCGAGGATGGCGTCGACGCTCAGGACGCGGCCGATCTCGCGGACGTCCAGCCGCCTGTCCTTGAACGCGAACGCCGACGTGCGAGCGACGACCCGCAGCCCCTGGATGCGGGCCAGGGCGTGGATCAGCTCCTCGGCGATGCCCTCGCCGAAGAACTCCTGGCTCTTGTCCGAGCTCATGTCCACGAATGGGAGCACGGCGATCGAGGGCACCCCCGGACGCGCCGGCGCGCCGGTCGCCGACGCAACGGCCCCGAGGTCGATGGCCTTGAGGTCGTCGAGCAGGCTCGAGGCATCCGGGTAGCGCCGGCGGGGGTCCTTCTGCAGGCACCTCTCGATGACGGCGCCCAGGCGCGGCGGGGCCTCGGGCCTCAGGGCCGCGATCGGCCTGGGGTCGGCGTGGACGAGGGCGTACAGGTCGACCTCGCCCGGGGAGGGTGAGAACGGCGCCCGGCCCGCGAGCATCTCGTACATGACGCACCCGACCGCCCAGACGTCGGCTCGCTGGTCGGTCGCGAGGCCCTGGGCCTGCTCGGGCGCCATGTAGGCGAGCGTTCCGACCACGCCGCCCGTGCGCGTGGTCTCTCCGCTTCCCGTGATGCGCGCGAGCCCGAAGTCGGCGATCCTCGCCTGCCGGCCGCCGGCGAGCAGGATGTTGCCCGGCTTGATGTCGCGATGGACGATCTTCCTGCTGTGTGCGTCTGCGAGCCCTTCCGCGACCTGGCGGGCAATCGCCAGCGTCTCACCCAGCGGCAAGGGGCCACTGGCGATCCGCTCCTTGAGGCTGCCGCCCTCGATGAGCGCCATGGCGATGTAGGCCCGGCCGTCGTGCTCGCCCGCCTCGTAGACCGTGCACACGTGCGGGCTGTCGAGCGCCGCGGCGGCCTGCGCCTCGCGCAGGAACCGCGCGCGCGCCGACGGATCGGCCGACAGCGCCTCGGACAGGAACTTCAGCGCCACGGGGCGGCGGAGCCGGACGTCCTCGGCGCGGTAGACGACGCCCATCCCGCCGCGCCCCAGCTCGCCGAGGACCCGGTACTTGCCGGCGACGAGCGCTTTCTCGGCCATGGGCACAGGGTAGTCTCATCGAGGGGGATTTCAATCCCTGTCGTCTGCTGGCCGGCGAGATGTGAGGGGTGCGCAACCGCCACGGCGTCGCCGACCGCCGTGGCAGCGAGCCAGACAGAGCCGTGGCTATGGGTTGAGGGCCTTCCACATCACGTCGATGTTCCGGGCGTGGATGTCGAGGACCTCCCACTCGCTCCCGACCAAGTGGCTGTTCTCCAGCTTGGCCATCTCGGGGAACCGGTCCTTCAGCGGCAAGCGGGCCTTGAGCTTCTCGAGGGGCTCACCGGTCTCCTTGGCCCGCCGTACCTCGGTCCACACGCCCTCGAGGTACGACATGAAGGTCCGAATCTGCTCCTGGTTCATTGGCGTGGGATCGTGGCTGGCCAGGAACCGGGTGTGCTCGTCGGTGCGCGCGAGCAGATCCCGGAACACCACCAGCCAGTTCTCCACCGTCGCCGCGGTCAGGCCGAGGTCGGGATTGATCTCCGGCACGAGGTTGGCGTAGAAGAAGCCCGCGGTGATCACGAGGTTCTCCTCGGGAATGCTGACGAACGTGTCGCCGACACCATGCGAGCATCCGAGGTAGTCGAGACGTACCGTGACGTCGCCGAAGGTCATCGTCGCGCGGTGGTCGAAGGTGATCGTGGGAGGCACGGTTACGAATGCCCCGCTCCAATCGGCAATGATCAGCTTCCATGCCTTCTCGTAGTTGGCCCAACCTGGTGTCTTCAAGAGCTCGGGGTTGCTCTTCTCCAGCTTGGCGCGCACGCCGTTGAGCTGCCGGTCGGCCAGACCGAGCCGTGAGGCGGTGCTGAACTTGTGGGTGGGGTCCACCATCGACCTGAGCATGTCGGCGCGGATCGACTCGTGACCCACGATCGGCACGTCAGCGTAGGCGGAGTTGCCCGAGACGTGGCAGGTGTGCTCGTGGGTGTTGATCAGGCACGCGAAGTCGTTGCGCTTGAGCTCGGCCGCGATCGCCTCGCGAAAGCCGCCGGCGATCGTCTTGGAGAAGGGAGCATCGATCACCACGATGCCCTTCTGGGTCGCCACCGCCACGATCGCGTTGCCCCACGGATCACCGTAGAACACGGCGGTGCGCGGGCTGAGCCGGTCGACCTTGATGTTGAACTCGGCGGCAGGCAGGGACGCCGCCAGCAAGCCGAACGCGAGCAGAGGAGGTAGCAGCCTGGCGTTCATCGCTTACAGCCCTTCGAGAGGGTCGGGGGATTGTGGCGTTCGTTCATCACGATCTCCGTTCAGTCCGGCCATTTCGGTTGGCCGTGGGTGCGTGGCTTCTACGCAAGGGCGCGGCACGGGCTTGGGGGTTTGTGACGAACCGCAGAGAGGGCGGGACGAAATCCCGGAATCGAGCTCTGTGCCGCAGCACCGCGCGGTGCACCCGCCCAGACGACAGCTCCCGGGCTCGTTGAGGACCAGGTCCACAACTGTCGACTGAACGCAGGTCTCGCGGTCGGTTTCCACCTCACTCCAGCCCAGCGGACCAGGCTGTGAGCGCCTTGGCTGGCCTCCTTGGATCTGACCTGACACCTCAACGACATCGACAGGTCCGGACGTGGCACCTCGGTTTACGGCTGGGACACCACGCCGTGGACGTGCTCGACGCTGGCCCCGGGCGGCGCCCCGTTGAGCTCCGGGGCCAGGAGAGTGCCGCGCTCGCTCGACGGTTTGTCCTGCTCGACCTGGAAGGGGTGCGCCTTCATCCAGGCATCGTTGCGGAGCGTGGTGACCAACCAGGAAACCTTCACACCCCCGAGGTTGGTGCGGATCGTGAAGCGGTTTCCGGCAATTTCCTGCTCCACGATGGCCTGGGCGAAGCGCCCGATGACCGTGAGCTGATAACGGAAGTCGGTGTTGAGCGCCTCGAACCAGTCGGGGAGCTGGACGACTGCGAGGCCCTGGGCGTCGGTCACCACGTTGCCCGAGTAGATGTCGAGCACCTCGCTGGATTCCACCGAAGCGTGAAGGAGGTAGCGGTTCTCCGGATCGAGCGGGTGGTCGATCTTGAAGTTCTTGGTGCCACTACTCACCGAGAAGCTGCCGACCACGTCGACGTTGCCGACGAAGTAGCCGGCATAGTTCCCCCCGGACCTCTCGCCGTAGACTCCAACAGAAGGGCTTCCCAGCATCCCGGTGGCTCCGCTGTGGGTATTCCTCCCAAACACGCCATAGGACCCGGCTGAGGTGCCACTGGCCTCGCCGCGCACACCGATGCCCGAGGAATTCTTGCCCCACACGCCCGTCCCCGAGGAACTCTCGCCCAACACACCCGTCCACGAGGAGCTCTGGCCCGAGACACCCACCCCCGAGGTACTCTGGCCCGAGACACCCACCCCCGACGTGCTCTTGCCCAGCACGCCGCTGCCGGTTGTGGCGCCACCTCCGACGCCAGTGGCCGCGGTGGTTTCACCGTACACGCCGCAGGAGGTCGATCCGGTGCCGGTGGTCTTGCCGTGCACCCCGTGCAGCAGGCTCTCGCCGAAGACACCGTAGCCGGTGCCCTCGTGCTTGCCCCAGAGACCGTAGCTGGACATCTGGGCAGTGACGCCGTAGACGCCAGCAGAGTTGGACCCATTGGAG
>Ga0116171_10001836_pt1 | contig 20688 bp, 16 predicted proteins | sample AD_JPNHW2_MetaG_FD_89798 | JGI IMG/M metagenome (GOLD analysis project Ga0116171, IMG submission 89798) | Active sludge microbial communities of municipal wastewater-treating anaerobic digesters from Japan - AD_JPNHW2_MetaG | ecosystem: Engineered > Bioreactor > Anaerobic > Digestate | place... | reverse complement strand
TCCGTAAATGAAAAATGGCGAATCAGTTCCCCTTCCAACCGATATGTTCGCAGTTTCGATCCATCCGATTGCGGAATAAATTACTGCTGATTCCGGAGTTTTAAGGTTCGGCGACGGCGGTATCCACTTAAGTCCTGTATCTTTCCACAGCATTGACCGCTTCCACCCTTCCATTTTTATTACTTTGAGATCTGCTTTTATTCCAAAATGATCATTAAACAGTTTTGCAATTTCACCGATTGTCATTCCATGTCTTGTCGGGATTGGGAAAATGCTCGTAAATTTACCGGTCAGTTCATCTGGCGGAACAAAACCTGAAACTATCTCACCACCAGCCGGATTAGGTCTATCCAGCACTATCACAGGCTTCCCGGCAGTTTTTGCCGCTTCAAGAATATAGACAAGAGTTGCAAGGTAGGTGTAATATCTGGCACCTGCATCCTGAATATCAAAGACAATTATATCGGCATCTGTGATCTGTTCCGGTTTCGGTTTTCTATTACTGCCGTAAAGCGAAATAACCTGAATTCCTTTATATAATGAATCAGTTATGCTTCCTTCCAGAGTTCCTGTCAATCCATGTTCGGGGGTGAAAATTCGAACAACGCTAATCTTTTTATCAAGCATTAAGTCGATTATATGTTTTCCGTTCGAATCAACAGAAGTATGATTGATAACAAGAGCAACCTTCTTTCCGTAAAGCTCCTTAAACCCACCCGATGAGATAATATCAAGACTGGTTTTTACAGCAGCTTGAAGAGAGAAAAAAAACACAAGAAATGAAATTATGATAGTAGTACGCATATCTTCAGGATTCGTAATCGACTACTTTTTTTTCGGATTTTGCTTCCACGATAAAAGGGATGACGGCTTTGTGTTCCGGGTGTGCCTGATAAAAATCAAGGTCTTTTTTTGATGAGAACTCAGAATAGAGCACAACATCATAGCTGGTGTCGGTCTTTGAAAAATCAATTCCTACTTCGAGCTTTATCAGACCGGCGATCTTGCCATTGAGAGCTTCAAGTATCTCTTTCATCAGTCCTGCGTTCTGCTCTTTCGTGTTTCCATGAGCGGAATCTTTGAGTTTCCACATTACGATATGCTTTATCATTTCAGCATCTCGTCACCGGAGAAATCACGGTAAAGTGTAAGCTGTTCAAGAATAGAGTCATATTCTTTCGAGTTGTCAACAAGAATTTCAGAAATCATTTTCCCGAGTCCGAGTCCGAGCATAAATCCCTGTCCGCACATTCCCACTGCATTGAAAACATTGTCAATTTCTTTGATAAACCCGACAATAGGGAATCCATCGGGAGTCATTGGATAAAGTCCGCGCCATGTCCGTCTGATCCTGAGATTTCTGAGTCTCGGATGAAGTTCAAGCATCCTTTTTATTATCAGAGGAAGAAATTCGCTAGTATTATCAATATCTTTTCCGACCAGACTCGGATATGGAGTTATACAGAACACAAACTGTCCTTCCTTGTTCTGATAATAATAATAATTGTGTGAATGAGCATCGGGTCTGATATCGACTACCATCGGTTTGAGAAAATATTTAACAGGTTCCGTCACTCCCGCTTCATGGGAATCAGGAAATACCGGAAGATCTGCACCATACATTTTTCCGATATCTCTCGCATCAGCACCGGCTGCATTTATAACTACAGCAGCACTGTATGTGCCCTTGTTTGTTTTAACGCTGACAATTTTTCTGCCGGCAACTTCCATGGAAAGGACATTTTCATAAAATTTGAATTCGGCACCGGCTGCTGTGGCAAGCTTGAAATAGGCACCGTTTGTATTTAAAGGTGATGCACTTCCATCGTTCGGTGAAAAAGTTCCACCTCGAAGACCGTTGTCAGCAATTCCAGGCACCAGTTCTTTCACTGAATCGGCATCAATCCAGTCGATGTTAAGTCCAAATTTTTTTTGTACTTTGAGAAGATTTTTGAGGCTTCTTTCTCTTTCCGTGTCATAAACCGGGAAAATATATCCGCCCTCAATCCAGTCCACATCAATGCCATGTTCAGGAAGCATATTTCTTATTTCATTAAGCGCCATCGTACAGATTGTGATTTTTGCAGGGTCACTGAATGTGGCTCTAATGCCACCTATTGCAGCCCTGTTCTGTCCTCTTCCGTGAGAAGCGTGCTTGTCAAGCACACAGACTTTTTTTCCTTTTTTTGCAAGATGATATGCAAGAGGAGTTCCGACACTTCCGCCACCGATTATAAGAAAATCATAATTATTCATATTATTCTCCATCCTCATTGATTATTGCATACATCGGAGTTTCAACGCATAAGGGTCGCTTGGTTCCCTCTGTGACTTCAGACCAGTTTACGCCGGCCGCCTTGAACACTCTTGGCATCTGGACACTGCAAGTTTTGCTTCCGCATGCTCCCATTCCGACTCTTATCTGTTTAAGCTGGCAGATGTCACGGACATTGTTTTCTTTAATGAAATCAATCACTTCTTTAAGTGCAACCCTTTCGCACCTGCATACGATACCGTTTTCAGGAATATATTCATAATCAGCTTCTTTAAGCGGTTTTGTAAACAATTCATCCTGAACTCTGATACCCATGACTTTTACAGCGTTTTTCAGCGATGTAGAAACTGTAATGAGTGTCGTCTTATATTTTTTATTAAATGTTATTTTCGTGATTTTTCCATCTTCCAGATATTTTCCGTCAATATCTGTAAGCGGGATCATATCACCCGTTTTGTAACTGCAATTGAATTCGTAGGGAAGCACTACTTCAGCAGTTTCGTCATCAGTTTTTCTGACAAGCGTTATTGCAAGTCCGGGACATGCCGCAACACATATCCCGCAGCCGATACATTCACCGGCAAGGTAAGGAATATCCATGATCGTGCCTGATTTATCCATCAGTTTTATTGCGTTTTTCGGGCAGACTGTCGTACACGGATTGCATGGTATTTCCTGAAGACAGCTGAAATTAGGTTTAAACTTTGCTGTGATCCCGACTGGTGATAACGGATGAATTATTCCCGGTTTTGATTTGAGCACTTCTGCCTTTTTATACCATGTATCATCAACAACGACATCATGTCTGCCAAGAAGTGCTGCCATTTTCAGCCCTGAGATCCTGCCGCCGAACATTGCAGAACTTGCCTCAGCTATTTCTTCAGCATCGCCTGTCTTGATAACTTTGAACTCGAACTTTTCAGCCATATCAAAAAATTCATCGGCTGATGAAAGTCCTGCGGCAACAAGAAGAGTATCAACTTCAAAAGTCCGTGCAGTCTCAAGAACAGGATTCCACGCACCGTCAACTTCAGCGATAGTCACTCTTTCGACCTTGCCGTTACCTTCGGCACAGAGAACTGTTGTATTGAGATATATCGGAACGCCCATTCTCTTAATTTTGTCAGCATGAACTTTGTATCCGCTTATTTCGCTGGCTATTTCAACGATACCTGCCACTTTGATCCCTGCCTGAAGAGCATGATATGCACCTATCAGACCGACATTGCCGCTCCCGACTATAAGAACTTTGTCCGATGATTTGACAAGATCTCTGTTCACAAGTGTCTGGAATGCTCCGGCTCCGTAAACTCCCGGAAGATCGTTGCCGGGAAAAACTATTGATTTTTCTCTTGCTCCGGCAGAAATGATGATTCCTTTGAAATCGACAATCACATAATGCTTATTTTCAACAAAAAGACCTGCTTTCTTATCTTTGTAAACACCGACAATACTAGTTTCGGTGAAAACTTTAACATTGCTGAACCTTCTTACTTCATCCTCAAGTATGTGACCGATATTTATTCCTCTTGTTCCGGCATAACAATCTTCTTCACTTCCGAAGAATTTGTGTGTCTGAAGAAGCAGTTTACCGCCAAGATGCGCCTTATCATCAACAAGGACAACTCTGAAACCGAGCTTTGCGAGTTCAATTGTGCTGGTAAGACCGCTCGGGCCGCCGCCGACAACCAGAACATCACAAACAACACACTTTCTTTCATAACCTGCCAGAGGTGAATCATCAGCAGGAAGTTCGGGAAGATGCTCCATCGTTTTGATATCCATCCCACCACTCAGCGGAGTTATGCAGGATTTGAGCGGCTTTCCATCAATAATTACAGTACATTGACTGCACTGACCGTTGGCACAGAAAATTCCCTGAGGAGCATTCCCTTTTCTGTGGATCGAAAACCTTTTTACACCGTTGGCGAAAAGGGCTGAACTCACCATTTCGCCCTCGAACCCTTTCATTTTCCGCCCGTCAAATACAAATTCAACTTCATTCCGGTCTTTCGGAACTTCAAGCACCGGATGCACGACAATTCTGTTCATAATTTCACCATATATTAATTAAATAAAAAACTCGAAGCGGTTGAGAATAATTCCGCAAAATACAAATGTCAAGTTGAAGTGACATAGAAAAATTACTATTTTCAAGTCAGAAAAAAATTTAGATTATTCAGATGTTTTATCAGATCTTTTAATCTCCCAACAACCGCCTTTAGCTCCACCAATACGGGAAACAAAACCCTTGGATTTTAAAATTTGGATATTTTTGTCAATTGCTGTTCTGCTGATTTTTAAAATTTGTGCAAGCTCTGTTACTGTAATCATTGGATTTTTATACATTAAGCGGATTATTTTAATGCGAACTGAACTTAACTTTTCATCCAACTTTTCATCCAACTTTTCATCCAACTTTTCATCCAACTTTCTGCTATTTGATACAGCAGAGATTATTTTTAAATAAGAAAAGGAAAAGCGGAATTCAACCCAGAGCTCTCCTTCTTCATAAATAATTCGCGGTTTAGGTGTTCCTGCGTTTTTACAAGAATCGAACATCCTTTGTATTCCTCTTCCCCATGCCTCAATTAGTCCAGCACGGAAAAAAGCGTTTGCAATGAGTGGATTAAATGGTCTGGACGAATGTTTCTTCAAAAGTTTTTCCACGGTCCACTTATCGGGAAGTTCGCATGGATTACAAACACTTATCCTGTCATTATATATGCGAATCTGAATTGGAGTATTAACGGAATAATCTCTGTGAATTATTGCATTAAGAACCGCTTCCCGAAGTGCATCATCAGGAACCGGATAACTTTCGATTCTCTGAATTCCATGATAATTTATTGCAGCTTTCAGATATTTGCTGAAAAGAACTTCCAGCGTTTTTTGTGACTGACTGAATAAATCACCTTTTATTTCATCGTGATAAAGCAGTTCCGACTCATTTTGGAAAAATCCAATTTTCACAAAAGATCCTGCTATAAATTTTTCAGGATTTGAACAAAACATCAAAACAGCAGCCCTCTTAATGTATGATTTTTCAACTAGGTCAAGCTTATCCATCAATGAAGACATTGACTCATTAAGAATTCCTTTATTGATTCTCTGACTTTGTTTTGCCATTTTCTTGAAGAGACTGATAGCACCCTTTGACAGAGAATTTATTTTTATATCCCTGACTGCAACACTATCCCAGGTTCTACCCTGTTTTTCGAGAAGGAAATGACTGAGAGCAGAACCTTTCAATTCTTGTTTAGTGCTTCCACTTCGATAATAAAATGCACCTTTATAACTTACTGGGCTTGAAGATGGCTCGACTTTGATCTCTATTAGTTCTTTTCCTGAATCTTTTACAAGGCTGACATTTGCCATAACACCAAGAACATCCTTTATTTTATTTGGAATATCTTCGAGAAGCTTTTCAATATTGCTCAATACCACTGCATTTCCATTGTCATTTTTTCCAATTACGAGAATTCCACCCTCGGCATTTGCAAAACCGCAAATCCACTTAAGATATTCATCTTTCCATGACTCTTTCCATTCAACTGCTTGATTTTCTTTATTCAAAAACCCTTCTCCAACAGATAGTGAAACAATAATAAAATCAACTCGCCGACCGTTTCCAAATTCCTAAAACCATAAATCGAGGATTAATCTATCGAATTATGATTAGAATTGCAAGAAAATGAATCTGGAATTGCAAAAAACGATGTCAACAGCGGGCCTTCTCTTCATCTGTGTGTAAATATTGGGGTCTGATTATTGTGGTTTTTTTCTATTTTTCACCGATTCTTTTCTCGAACTCCTCAATGTAAAAAAGAGCCTCTTTATTATTTTCAAAATATTTGCGAGCCTTTGCTGCGAATTGTTTTGCCTGTTCTTTTTCACCCACATTGTAAAAACACTCGGCATATCTTATCAAAGCAACACCATAAAATTTGTTGTTTGAAGGTCTATCGAGGTTCGCTTTATAATTCGCAATTGCCTTGAAAAAATTATTATTGGTAAAGAAATACTCTGCCATTTCAAAGAATGCTTCTGCAACAAACTTTGAATTGGCATACTTCTCAACAACAAGTGTATAATATCTTACCGCTCTCAAAGGCTGTCCGACTTCCATAAGGTTGGATGCCATGAAGAAGTAAACTTCGTCAATATTCTGGAAATCTGGATATTTCTTTATTATGTAGTCACAAACATCGATCGCTTTATTGTTCCATTCCCATGAAGCTTTAAATTCTGTTTGACCAGCATTAATAATTTCAGTTTTGATGCCTTGGGCTTTTTCCCAATAAAGTTCTGCCATTCTTCTATAAACTTCGGCTTTCCTCGAACCTTCCGGATAATCTTTAATGAGCTCATTAAGCTGGTCAATGGCCTTATCTCTATTCTCCATTGATTTGCTATCTGTCTTTACAACATTTGATGGAATCAACTTAGTAAAAGAATTTTCTGACATATTGCCTACTGACGGCTTTAAGATTATTTCTTTCTGCTGGTTAGATATTGATTTTATTTGTTCTTCACGCACACACCTAACATTGAGGTTGTTAACCTTACCGTAGTAGTCCATACTGCCACTGCCAAAATTCACACTCCATGAGTTGAGCTCAATATCCACACTGGACGAGGACGACCAGAGCTCTTCTGTGTTCCTGAGCTTTGAATATCTCCCGTCTGACGAGTTGGAACATTGACAAACATCAGACCAGCATGTAGTCAACAAACAGTCATTATCAACTTTGCATTTGCCACCTGTTTCAGTTGCAGGACAGTTTTTGATAAGTGTTCGAAGTTCTGATATTGTCGGCATTCTCCAATCCGAATAGCCATTTTCAGTTAAATTATCACAATATTCTTTTGCATTATACCAGGCCATTTTATTTGTTGATTTTTTAGACCAGTTTCCAAATGATGGATCTAAGACTGCATCAATTTTTGACACTTGTTTTTCCCTAAGTTTGAGGCTCTGTTTGACCTCTCCCTTTTTTGTTTTAACTGCAACAACTTTGCTACACATCGAGACTTTGAATGTACCCGGTGCGGTTCCAATATTCTTTCCGTCGACAAAAACATCCGCTTCAAGGTCATTGCCTTTGTCGTCTTTTGCTGTGACTTGTATTGCCCCTTCTTTCTGCTGAACGCCAAGATTTATCGTGTGCGTTTTGCCTTTTTCTGCCACAAATTGTTCCGGAACAGTATTGAAGCACTCACCCTGCGGCTCAATGAGGTGTGCTCCCGGTGTAATCTGTCTTTTTTGAATTGGTGTCTTTCCGATATTTTTTCCGTCAAGCACAACATCAACACCGTCATATTTACTTTCTATTTCAAGCCATCCAAAGTTGGGCTCAAGATCTACCTGTATGTTATTGCCTCTTTGCACGGATATTATCTGCTTTTTTGTTGAATAAAGATCTTTCTGTACGATTATTTCGCGTTCTCCTTCATCAACCACTTTTTCACATGGAGTACTCTCACACAACATCTTGCCATCTATTCGCACCGTAGCACCTGAAGGATTACTATTTATTTTAATGCCCGGGAAAAGTTTGAATTTAACAGGATTGCCTTTTTTCAGATCAAGGATTTTTGTTTCTGTGTAAAATCCTTCTTTTTCCATCTTTATCTGATGCTTACCTGATGCAAGCATTTTTGACTTGAAATCCGGCGTTTTCCCCACTACATTTTCATCAATCGAAACGGTTGCTCCCTGCGGCTCGCTTTCAAAATAAACAACCGCCTGTTCTCCGCTTCCTGCCATATCAGGATTCCATTCATCTTCTAGTTTCCCCATTTTCCCTGTTTTAAACTCAGCACTTTCCTTGTTCCCACCGACATTAAGGCTATCAATCGCTTCATAAGCTCCTTTTTCTGTGCAGTTGAATTTGCTTTCAAAAGCATCGGTTCCCGCTCTTTTTTCTACATCGAACTTTTTAATACTTATCAGACAGGTACTTTCAAAAAGCTTCTTTATCTCTGTATTTATTAAAAAATTAGCCTGAAGCTCTGCAACAAGTGACAACTGACATTTTTCATCAACACATTCTTTTCTTGAATCCTGCTTGGTCTTTTCAATTGTCTGTTCAAGAGCTGTGTCTCTATCAGACTTAGGAATCATCCAATAAAGTTTTGTTCCAGCCAGTTTGCCGAAGATGTAATCAGTTATGTTTCCTCTGGTTTTCTGGTTGAAAAGGCTGTCTTTATCCTGAACATCCATAACCGCAAGACGGTCTTTTTCTTTAGATTCCTCTGCAAAGACAGAAAACAAAGATAACAAAACAAGTAAGATTAAAAAAATGCGCATGTTTTTCTCCAGTTCCGTAAGTTCAGCGACACAATATATTAAATTGTTCTATGTTTCAAATTATTTGAGTTGATTTGCGGTGAATTCTGCTACTAAACACACTGACATTGTGGACAAATTCATTTTTTAAGTTGAGATTTGTCCGGAAAAGTATAATATACCGTCATGTGTTTTAAAATAATTGGAGGTCTAATTGATAAATCGTCAAATAGAAAAAAAATTGAAGCAACTTTCAACAAAGTTTCCTGTTATAACTTTAAATGGTCCGAGACAGTCAGGAAAAACCACTTTGGTGAAAGCTGCATTTCCTGACAAGATCTATGTATCGCTTGAAGATATTGATACCAGACTTTTTGCCCGGAATGACCCTCGCGGTTTTTTGAATACATACAAAAATGCTATAATTGATGAAGCTCAGAAGGTTCCAGATCTTTTTTCATATATTCAGACCGCTGTTGATAGTGATGATGTTCCCGGGAAATATATTCTGACCGGTTCAAATAATTTTCTGTTGTTTGAAAAGATATCCCAATCTCTAGCCGGAAGAACCGCTGTTTTGAAACTTCTTCCTTTGTCTTTGGTTGAAACAGATGAAAACAACTCTGAAATCTCCTGCGATGAAATCATTTTCAGAGGAATGTATCCTAGAATTTTAAAAGATGACATTGATCCTTTGGATTTCTATCCGGGGTATATCCAGACTTACATAGAAAGAGATGTCAGGCTTATCAAAAATGTCCATGATCTCGGACTTTTTCAATTGTTTGTAAAAATGTGTGCAGGAAGAACAGGACAACTGCTCAATTTATCTTCTCTTGCCAATGAATGCGGCATCTCTCAAACTACAGCCAAATCATGGCTTTCACTTCTTGAACAGAGTTACATCATTTTTCTTCTTAAACCGCATTACCGCAATTTTAGTAAAAGACTTGTAAAAACGCCGAAACTTTACTTTTATGACACAGGATTGGCATCATATCTCCTCGGAATACAGTCGGAGGAACAACTTAAAACTCATTATGCAAAAGGTGCCCTTTTTGAATCTTTTACTATCTCTGAAATTATAAAATCAAAATATAATTCCGGTCATGAACACAACTGCTATTTCTGGAGAGACAAAAATGGAACTGAAATTGACTGCCTGATTGAAAAAGGAGCTGAACTGGTTGCTATTGAGATAAAATCGGGACAGACCGTGACAAATGACTGGTACAAAAACCTTAGTTATTACAACTCAATATCTAAAGACATTGTAATTGAAAATATGATAATTTACGGTGGAGATCACGACCAGTTAAGGAGTTCGGGCAGAATTATTTCATGGAAAAACCTCCCGGTTTTTTGAAATCATCAGCCATAACCTGAAAAGTTTACTTTTTCTTATTCTTTTTCTCAGGGATTTTAGCAGGTTGGGTAACCAGTTTTTTCTTTTCGATCTTCAATTTTCTAAAATGAAATATGAATATTCCGGCAGTCATTAAATAGACAAGATACAGGAACCAGTTACCGTATTTGAGATAGATGGTGTCATAGTGATATATAGGAACCTTTCTGTTTATGGTAGTCCTTTCAAATATTTTTGTGGCACTTTCGGTTGAGCCGTCGGGAAGAACTATTCCGCTCACTCCTACATTTGAGGCACGGACGATCGTTCTGCCGGTCTCGACTGCTCTGAAGGGATAAAAACTTCCATGCTGATGAATTTCACTCGAATAGCCGAACCATGCGTCATTGGATATGTTGACCAGCAATTCCGCTCCATTACGGACAAAATCTCTCACATTTTCGCTGAAAGTTCCGTCATAGCAGATTAGTATTGAAGCTTTGAAGTTGCCAAAATCAAAAACAGAGTGCTCTGTTCCTCTCATGAATGTTCCGACAGTATTGGGAACTATCGTTGAAAGTCCCAGAGAATTAAGAAAATCACTCATTGGCAGATATTCACCGAATGGTGCAAGTTTCAATTTTCTATAAATCTTTTTAATTTTACTGTCCTGAATAAAGCCGGCCGAGTTATAGAACTCCTTCTTTTCACGATCGATCATATCCAGACCGATTATCTGATTACGGAAATTATACGCATTAGGAAAATATGTATTCCAGAGATAAGGAAAATTCTCAAAGCCTACCGGTATACGCAGAGGCATTGCCGCTTCATGCCACACTAAAAGATCGGTATCTTTATCAAAACTGTTTATCTGATCGACAAAAACAGCAATGATCTCATCAAGATTAGTCTCTTTTGAATTGATATCAAACTGATTTATTGCAGGCTGCATAATAGCAACTTTAATCTCTTTATCCGGCTTCAGCGATTTGAAAGTCTCTATCCTTACAACTGAATAGACTGAAAGAACGGTTACAACCATTACAAGAACGGCTCCTTCGATTCTGTTCTTTTTTCCTGTAAGCCATTGATAAATATAAACCGATATCCATACAATCATGAATGAAAGCAGATATATAGCGCCGATAGATGCCCATTGAATTGTCAACTTGTTGTTGTATTGCGAATGTCCAAGCGCATTCCAGTAGAAATCAACAGGAAAATAAGTCCTCACAGTTTCCGCAATCACCCAGAACGATGCAACCATCCAAGGCTTGACATCTCCTGATTTCTTTTTGTAAAGGCATAACAGTAGAAATAACAGCCAGAATGTGCTTTCAGATGCGAACATGAGAAAAATAAGGAATATCGTGTATATTTGAGGCACACCGCCGTAAACATGAATCGAATAATATGCCCAGTAGAAAACTAAAGCATTTGCCGGAATACAGATAAGATAAAGCATTCCTATCTTTTTCTTCACTGAGTCAAATGAGTCAATTATGTAGAAGAATAAGGGCATTACAGGAAAAATAAAAAACCATCCGGCAATTTGATGTATCTTAACAGGTTCACTGTTTCCCGGAATTATGAATGGAAAGCTCAGCGTGAAACATGTTATAAACAGTATCGAGGCTGAAGTTATTTTTATGATCTTTGATTTGTCAGTTTTCATTACGACCGCACCAGTCATCAGTAAGTTTTTTCATTATTTCATCTTCCTTTTCTCTCATTTTCTCCCTTTCAGCAATGTGGGTGTGATCAAATCCGAGAAGATGAAGCACGCCGTGTATTATTACAAATAGAGTCTCGGTCCTGAAAGATGTCCCGTAACTCAGACTATGCTTTTCCACGATATCGGGACATATCGCTATATCACCAAGAAGATAAGGCGTATAACCGGCACCGTCTCCTTCCTGAAAAGCGAATGATATTACATCTGTAGCCCTATTTATACTTCTAAAATCCCTGTTCATTTCACGAATGCTCTCTTTGCTGACAAAAATTATCGACATTTCATAAGGATCAGATGCTGTTTTTCCACAGATCTTTAAAACCGTACGGATACTTTTTCTGATAGCTGCTGATTCTACGGGAATATTATTTTCAGTCTGGTTTTCAATGTAGATATTCATTGTACTGTCATTTAGAATCTGGATATTCAACTCTGGCATGATAAATACCAGAAAGTGTTTTGATAAGACTGGCTTCAATTTTATTCAAATCTTTTAATGTCATACTGCATTCAGAAAGCTGACCTGAATTAAGCTTTTTGTTAACGATCTTATTCACAGTTTCACTTATTTTCTGGAAACTCTTATCGGGAAGACTTCTTACTGCGGCCTCCGAACTGTCTGCTATCATTAAAAGTGCCGCCTCTCTTGATTTCGGCTTAGGACCTGGATAGCTGTAAGTTGATTCGCTTACTGATGGATCTTCGTTTTTTGCCAGAGTATAGAAATATTCAACAAGTGTCGTTCCATGATGTTGACTGACAGCATCCTCTATTTTCTCGCCCAGTCTGTATTTCCTTGCAAGTTCGAGACCCTGTTTGACATGATTGATTATAACCATTGCTGACATTGAATGTGAAGGAAGCTCGTCATGAATGTTCTTTCCGGTCTGATTTTCGGAAAAATACCCCGGTCTTTCAAGTTTCCCTATATCATGAAAATAAGCCATTACTTTACAGGCAAGTGAGCTCAGTCCTATTTCTCTAGCGGCGACTTCAACCATGGAAGCAACGGTCAGACTGTGCTGGTATGTCCCGTTTGCATGCACCGCCATCCGTTTCATCAACGGATGGTTGAGGGTGGAATATTCAAGAAAAGTAATATCAGTTGTATATCCCAGCCACCATTCATATACCGGTATTGTTGCCATAAGAAGCATTCCTGAAAAAAGTGAACCGAGGAATGCAAAAAGCATAGCTCTGGGAATATTGTCTACAGGAAGTGTGGAATCCATTAAAAATATCACAACGACAAGTATCATCATCAGAAGAGAAAGAAACATGCTGACCTTTATGATGTTCCCTCTTTTTTCAATATGCGTAACCAGAAAAGTATAAAAAATCGATCCTATAAAATAAAACATCGGGAAATAGAAATTATCTGGAAAAAGGAGAAGAAAAAACAGCATGAGAAACATCAGGAAAAAAAGTGAAGTTTCCGTATTTATGAGAAGTCTCACCGTCGCAACAAGGAACGGGACAGGCACAAGAAAATAGAATATTCTTGCATCTATATTACCCATCCATTGGCTGAATGGTACTGAAAGACTTACAATAATGTCAAAAAGCAGCAACATGAAAACAACCTGCGTTCCCATGAGAAGAATATCCTTGTTTCTTGAATTGAACTTACTTATTGTCTTTTTGAATGCGAAATAAAGCACAGAATATACAATGAAAATAAAAACAAGATTAAGAAGAAAAAGCTCAATAACCGATTTACCCGAGGACTGTTTCGCCATTTCGCGAAAAATCATTATATCTTTTGCAGTAACAATCTCCCCTGCCCTTTTTATAACTTCACCTGTTCTGATTGTAAATTCTTCTTTCGGAGCTTCATTCCAGACTGCAAGCTTTTCAGCCTCAGTAAGATCGGGAAGAAAAACGATATTATCTCTGATGCTCCAGGATGCGAGAAATGAAACCAGTTCAAGTCCTTCATCAGTAAGAATTTTCTCCTGATGCAATAACTTTTGTGCGTGGTTTATTTCTTCGCGAAGAGTTTTGGATGTAATGATGCTCGTCACTGGAACAGAACCGATTGAACTGTTTCTTTTCAAAGAAATATTCGGCAGGTCATATTCCGGTGCTATTCCGTCTCTTGTAAGATAAAAAGAATTTAATTTAGATATCAATTCTTCAACAGCATTCTCTATTTCAGGTGACAATCCCGTTTTCAACAGTATCAAAAAAATTTCATCAGACACAGGGAATCCGATAATTCTCTGGAATTCATTCTTTTCTGTTTCCAGTTTTTCGAGAATTGATGCAGGAATAATTATTTCTTTAAAAATATCATCATTCTTAACAAGTGTTGAAACCGCAAGATTTTTAAATTCAACAGGAATATAATCGCTTTCATTTTTCAAAAAGACACTGTAAACATTTTTTGCAGCGTTTCTCAGATAAGAAAATGCCGCTTTAACATTACTATTACTGGTTCTGTCTTCTATATATTGAAAATATAACGGGACACTTTTTTCAGCCTGAAGCCTGTTCTGTTTAGTCTTTTCTTCATTTATTATCGTGTAATCTCTATTGGCCCTGACGGAATACTTTAATACAGTGCCGATCTCTTTTTCAGAAACCGGATAATCAATCTTCATTGAGTCCGGAATCGACATGAATGCAAAAATAATGGCAAAAAATGTGCCCATCGTTATGGCGGCTCTACCGTCATCAAGTCTCAGCCACCTGTTAAAAACAGTCTGAAGTTCTTCGATTTTTTCTGATAATGCCGAACTCCTTTTTTCTTCCTTCATCTAAAAACCCATTAAATTAAAACGGTCAATTCTACTACATTTTTTTCTTTTTACCAGTATCCGGATAACTGAAGTTTATGTCTTCTATTTCAACCGAGAACGGATTTCTGTTTTCATCAAGAATAACTTTATAACCAACTGTAATTATTGAGCTTACTCCCATTGTATTGACTGTCTTCACGCTTTTTCTGATAATTCTGTCTTCGGGTATTTTAAATCCGTTGGTCACAATGAGATCGACATCAGGGTAAATGGTCTGCACATTTATAACAGACTCCATGATCTCTTCACTTGTAAATCCCTGTGATTCTGCGGTATTGATAAAAACAATACTTATATCTGACTGTTCATACTTTACATCAGGTTCAAAAACTTTCTCTTTTTTATTTTCAGGCAGTTCATAAATTATCTCGTCGGAAGTTTTTCCAAGATGCTCATCATTCTTTTTTTCCGGCTGGACAAAAAACACTTTGTATTTAACTCCCGCCATATCTTTTACAAAATTGGACCTTCCGATCTGTCCGGTTTCTATATTTAAGCATTTGTTTTCATTACCAGGAATTGACAGTTCGGCTTTTACATCGGAAACATTTCCATGTTCAATTATTTCTACACACGAATAAGTTATCGAGTATTTTGAATATTCGTTGTAATAATAGAAAACTCCGAAACAGCAAATTAAAAGAAGAAGTGCTATAAGCTTTTTCATTTTAAGAACCAAAATGGTCGGGATGACTGGGTTCGAACCAGCGACTCCTACGTCCCGAACGTAGTACTCTACCAGACTGAGCTACATCCCGACAGTCAATAGGCTGTTTTATATCATCTAAAACTTAAAACACAATATTTTTTCTTGACCCTTACAATTTTAAGGTATATTATTCAGCAGCTCATAACAATTTAGAGGTGTTTTAAATGAAAGCATTAAAAATGGAAGACCTTACAATCTCGCAGGCAAATGTTTTGAAAGCTATAGTTCAATTCATTGAAATCAATGGCTTTCCTCCCACATCAAGAGAATTGGGGGAAATGTTGAAAATTACATCTACCAGTATTTTTGAACAGCTTGACCGACTTGAGAAAAAGGGGTTTATAAGGCGTAAGAAAAAAACCGCACGATCTATTGAGATTATAAAAAGAACAGATAAAAACCCGGTCAAACAACAGGAACCGGTTAAACTTTTGAGAATACCAGTTATCGGAACCATTGCAGCTGGACAGCCTTTATATGCATTTGAAAATCCCGAGAGTGAAATATTGATCGATGAGAGCAGCGTCGGGAAGGGACGATTTTTTGCGTTAAAAATCAAGGGAGACAGCATGATAAACGCCGGTATCAAAAACGGGGATCTTGTAATTATCAGAAGACAGCCCCTCGCAGAACCGGGAGAGATCGTCGCTGCAATAATTGAAGATGAAGCAACAATAAAAAGACTCAGGATTGATAACGGAAAGGTCTTTCTGGATCCGGAGAATGAAAACTATTCACCGATCGAGGTAACATACCGTGATGATTTCAGAATTCTTGGGAAACTGGTATCAACAGTTTCAATTGATTAATTTTTCTCAATAAAAATAAGAGAAGGTAGTTACTTAAATAATGCGAGATCGTTTTTTTCAGTCACAACGCCTTGCGGAGCATATTTTTTGCTCCGCTTTTTTTTACATTCTTTTCCCCAGATGGAGTTTCTGTGCCAGAATATCAAAAAAAGTTCTGGCGGGATTAGAAACATACAGAAGACTTTTTTCACTCTTTTTTATAATTACAAGATCGTTTTCTATTATTTCACAATTATTTCTTCCGTCACAGCTGAGAATACCTTTTCCGCACTCTTTTATCTCTATCAGAACCGCACCTTCAGCCGGAACAACTATCGGTCTGTGAGTAAGTGCATGAGGTGCCATGGCATTTATGACAAGTGCGTTTTCTGACGGATATAAAATAGGACCATTGAAAGAAAGATTATATGCCGTTGAACCTGTCGGTGTGGCTATGAGTACACCGTCACCTCTATATTTCGGAAGCTCTTCATTATTATACTTAATTCCAAAACAGAGCATCGAAGTGTTTATATTTCTCTGAATGGCTGCTTCATTAAGTGCTATCTGGGAAAAAATCTCTCTACCTTTTCTTTTCACGGTGACATCGATTATCAGTCTTTTTTTTATTTTAAAATCACCTTTAAAAAGTGACTCTATTACTTCGAAGTCATCCATGTGGATCTCTACAAGAAAACCCAGATGTCCAATATTTATACCTGCAACGGGAACGCCAAGTTCAAAGGCAATGTGGGCCGCATCAAGATATGTTCCGTCCCCGCCTCCTGCTATAACAAGGTCAGAATCTTTGGCATCATTTACATTTTCAACAATATCGACATGATATAAAATCTCTTTTTCTTTCAGGAAAGATCTCAGGGTTTGAACTTCTTGGCTTCTTTTGCCATCCTTCCTCATGAAAAGAAGAATTTTTTTAATTTTTTGTGATTTCATTTTTTTTTATCTTATAAACTAATCCGCATCTAGGGCACTCAATTGACACTTCCTGATCATATTCAAAAATACAATCAATATGACTCTGCGACATCGTCGAAAAAAAAGAATTAATCTTGTCGGAATTGCATCCGCAGGAAAAAGAAAAGGAATATTCTCTTGAAAAATTATCAGCAGTTGTGAATTTTCCCAAATTGTTTTGCACCTCTTCCGAAATCTTTTTAAACACAGCCTCTGTCATTTCTCTGGTGGCTTTAATCATTACAAAATCAGAGTTTAAAGAGAAAAACGAACATGGAAGTTTTTCTTCGATATCCAGATACCGCTGGAAGAGGTCTTCTATCTTTTCACTCTCTTTGCAATCAACCATGCTTACTTGATCACTTCCGTGCATATCATAAACTTTCTGAACAGTAAGTCTTTGACTTTTCTCAAATTCTTCTGCATTCCAGAAATGTGATCTGGCAACAAACTTTCTCATTCTGTTATCAAACAGGGAGAACAGTCTTCTTTTTTTCAATGGCAGTGATATTGTAAAAGCCAGCGTTCCTTCTACAGGCATGAAAGTGGCAAGAACAGCAGTAAAAGAGATTGTGCTTTTAACATCATCGAAGCTGTCAGCCGGAATGCTTTCAATTTTGCCTAAAATGTAATGGTCAAGATATCCGCTCATAAAATCAATTTGAGAACATGTTGAAATAATAATACCGGACTTTTTTACGACATATCTTGAAATAACTGCTTGATCCATTTTTTATCTTTTTTTCAAAACCATATTCACTTCACGGTTCTTTTCAGAAGGAGCAAGGTTCATTCCACCGATGTAATCGTCTTTTCTGAACTCAATGATGTAATTTTTCCCTTTTTCGAGTTGAAGTGTTGCTGGAGTTTTCTTTCCTGTATCTTCACCATTTATATATATCTCGGCTCCAGGAGGATTTGAAAAAACAGCGACATTTTCAAGCTCTATATCAGACTTAAGAACCAGATATGAAACGGCAACGGCAGAAGCCAGCACTATAAAAATGCAGCCCAGAACAAATAGTAAGTATGAGAATTTACTTCGCTTCTTTTCCATCTTAATTTCCTGAGCTACGGCTTTAACTCGAATTTTTTCCTTGAGATCAAGTTCTTCGAGGTCGCCGATATCCTTGAAAAGTTCATCCATCAGATATTCAGTCTGTGCTCTTTCAAGAACTTTGGTCATCTTTATAAAATGAGATGGAAATATTTTCTTTAAAAAAGACTGGATCGTTTCACAATTAGGATCTAATTCAAGTGAATTATAGACCAGAAGAAGTTCATCCCTCATTTCACGGGCAGTGGCGTATCTTTTATCGGGATTCTTTTCAAGTGCTTTCATAACGATTTTTGCAATTCTCGGATCTATTCCGGGAACAACCTCCTGAACAGGCCGTATTTTCTCATTCAAAATAGAATTCAATATAACGGCATCATTATCTAAGTGCTTGAAAAGAGGGGCATTTGTGAGCATTTCATAAAATATTATCCCCAGAGAAAAAATATCGCTGCGTCTATCAACAGCATTTTCCCTGCACTGTTCAGGAGAAAGATAACCGTATGTTCCCTGAATACTTGTCAGAGTACCTTTAAGTTTTTTAGTATAATTAACATTTGCTATGCCGAAATCAACAACCTTTATCTTTCCGTCATAAGATATAAGGATATTATTAGGATTCATGTCAAGATGCACAACATTAAGAAAAACCCCGTTTCTATCTTTTGTATTGTGTGCATGATCAAGTCCGCTAAGAACGCCGAGAATGATCTCCATCATCAGATTGACAGGTATTTCAGCACCTCTTTGCTGAAGCTTGTTCATCAACGAACCCAGATTTTGTCCAAAAACATATTCCATTGCAATGAAATACTGGTTTTCATATTTTCCGAAATCATATATCTTAACTATGTTCTCATGACTTATGTTGCAGATTATCCTTGCTTCGGAAAGGAACATTTTTACCAAAGTCTGATTCGAGCTGAATTGTTTTAATACTTTTTTAATGGCAATGGGCATTGAATTTACTGGCGAATTCATATGTTTCGCAAGAAAAATTTCTGCCATTCCACCTGTGGCGATCTTTGAAAGTAATTGATAGTTGTCAAATCTTTCAAGCATTTTCATTTGTCTCCTGTCGCAATATTGAAGAATTCGGATTTGTTGAATTCTTTATTTTCAAGTAATCTTTTATAACCTTCTCTGTATTTAAATGATTTAATTTGACAGCCTTGCAGTAATTAGCAAGAAACCCTTTGACATAAATATCAGCAGGAAGTTTTAAATATTCATCATTTTCTATGGCCTGCACAATAAATGAAGATATTTTGGTACTGGAAACTATTGACTTCACAGAAATGCCTATTTCTTCTCTTATTTTTTTAAGTATGTCACCCTTTATTATTTCGTCCTTATATTTATCAAAAAGTGTATTGGAATCAAGATATTCAAGATCTTCAACAACAAAATTCTTTTTATCTGCCTCTCTTCCGAAAACATCCTTTTTAATAAGCCTTTTTGATCCTTTTTTGTTTCTGTTATATCTTTTGACCACTTCACTCAGGAAAAAAGTGTCAGGAAAAGATTCTTCAATAGAATTAAGATGTTCTTCAATCTCCATATCATATTCTTTTCTAAGCTCGTGATTGCTGAGTTCTTTGTAAACACTTTCAAGCAGTGCTGTATAGACAAAGAGGGTTTCATCATCAAAAATATCCCGAAGCATCGGATTTTCAATGACATACACTTTTTTTAATTTTTCGTACTGATTGTTAATGTCGAGTATGCTACACCCTCTTCCAAGCCCGAACATTTCGTAATAAGTAAGTGGAAGAATTTTTATCTTTTTCATATTTATTCTCCCTTTTTCTGTGTAAACTGTTGAGATAGAAAACTCGAAATACTGTCAAGAGAATCAACGAATTCGCCATTTTTCTCAAATGTGACAACAGGTTTCATATTAAGTATGGAAGATGTTATGACTTCTGAATATGCAAGATCTTCCACAAATCCGGTCTCGAACCCGTAACTGTTCTTTATAATAAGCTGATATAAGGCAGCTATCTCTTTATCTGAAGAACTTCTTATTCCGTTAAACACTATTCCCAGTTTAACATTATTAACAATTTCAGCTAGTTGTGATGCGTTTTTGGGAACAGACTGAGAAAGAAGGAGAAGAAGATTTCTGGGTGTGAAAAGTATGTCCTTTCTTGTTCTTTTAAAGTTCTGAACTGTAAAGGCGAGGTCATATTTTATCTCGACATTTTTTAACCGGTAATTGAAAAGTTCTTTGAAAAAGTAATTGCTCTTTTCAATAGATACAGGATCGGGACACATAAACATCACAGAATAATCAGCTGTTCCTATCACATCAAAAAGATCATTGTCAATCTTTGAACCCATATCAATGAAAATAAAATCGAACTGACTTTGCTTAAGCTCTGTTTCCCACCTTAAGAGATGTTCCGAAACTTTCAAAGATCCGTTATGGTCCTTCAGATTGCTGAAGAAACTCAGATTCTGATAATCACTGCTTATAAGCGGCAGTATTGAAAAGTGTTCTGCAACCTCATCAGAAACCGCATATGATGGCAGATTAAGATATGTATGAAGCGTACCGCCGTTAGGTGCCGCATCCATTAGAAGAACTTTTTTGCCTTTCTGTGCAAGGAATATTGCAAGATTTGCAGTTATGACAGAAGTTCCCGATCCGCCTTTCGGCGAAAATGTCGCAATTACTTTAACCATTTTTTATTCAACCGATAATT
>Ga0116171_10001835_pt1 | contig 20692 bp, 17 predicted proteins | sample AD_JPNHW2_MetaG_FD_89798 | JGI IMG/M metagenome (GOLD analysis project Ga0116171, IMG submission 89798) | Active sludge microbial communities of municipal wastewater-treating anaerobic digesters from Japan - AD_JPNHW2_MetaG | ecosystem: Engineered > Bioreactor > Anaerobic > Digestate | place... | reverse complement strand
GGCGCGCTGGTGCGCGGCGGCACGCCGACTGCTTCCGACCGTCTGCTGGCAACCCAATTGGCGGAGTGGAGCGTCTTGATGGTGGAGACCGGGCAGTTCGGACACATGGCAGTCCGCATGGACGACGCGATGAGCAGCACGCCGCTGGAGGATGTTGTGGACAAGCACAAGCTGGTGCCCGCAGACCACGGCTGGATCCGCGGAGCCTGTCAGGTAGGCACCTGCCTGGGGGTGAAAAACCCCGGATTGTAACTCCCTTCCGGGGTAAACGAAAGGCAGTTCAAAAAGAGCAGGCATTTCTATTGGACAGCCCAAAGTGGGAGAATGTGCCTGGTTTCGCCTGGTTGTGATTGCGCAAATCCGCGAACGCCCATAGAAACGGGCACGGAGGAGGAAAACCAAAAAGGCTGTCCAACTTTTAGGATAGCCTTTTTGGTTTGTCGGGCTATTTGGAGTAAAAGTCCTTGCGGATGGCAGGTTCCCGCGCCAGCCCGGCCTCCAGCAGGTCCATGAGGTTATCCAGCAGGCTCTGGGCAAGCGGATCTTCGCGGATGTCAGCTTTGCCGGAGCGCAGGGTTTCGGCGCTTTCGCCCAGGCGCACGACGAGTTGGTGCGTAAGCAGGTGGTAGGCTGCGCCGAGCAAATGCGCGCCAAGTTTGGTATCCACCCAGGTAGCGACGTCGTCCGCGAGGATTCCCTGGGCGAGGAACTCGTTGAAGAATGAGGGGCCGCCAATCAACGGCGCGTTTTCATCTACGGGCGCGCTGCTGTTCAGGCTCTCCAGAAAGGCGTGATGCTCGATGGCGGAAAGTTCGGGCTCGCGCAGTTCAAACAGGATTTCCACCTGGAAAAGCCAGCGCAAATACGTGAACATATCCCGGCCGTTGGAGGAATTGAGTGTGTTCGCCAGCGCTAACTTTTTTTGGCGGGCGATGGAGAGGATGTGCTGAAAAACATCCTCCATGCCGGAGAAATACTGATAATACGAGCCTTTGGCGATGCCCGAGCCTGCCACCAGGGCGTTCACCGAGGCGCCGCGCAGCCCGTTCCGGGCGAACTCGCGGACAGCCGCGTTTTCGATTTGAGCGCGCTTTGTTTCGGATAGGTTCAAAAAGGTTTTTGTGGGCATAAAGCTTTCCCTGACTGTGACCAAACGGTCATATTTTATGTGCGGGCGCGGGTTTTGTCAATAGAAGCTTGAAAATGGTTGGTTTCCCGGAAATTGGGTTAGAATAGGCGGATGGATCACATTTACAGCCCCTGGAGAAAAGTGTATTTTCAACGAGATAAAACCGACCCCACCTGCGTGTTTTGCGCGGCACAGGAGACAGAGGACAGCCCGGAGAACCTGATCGTGCACCGGGGCGAACGCACCTACGTCATTCTCAATTTATATCCGTACAGCAACGGGCATTTGATGGTGGTGCCCTACCAGCACTGCCAGGAACTGGCGGAGCTGCCCAAGGAAACGCTGGAAGAGATGATTTGCACCGCCAGCAAGGCTGTGGCGCTTTTGGAGAGCATTTACCATCCGCAGGGCTTTAATCTCGGGATGAACATTGGCTCGCCAGCCGGGGCCGGCATCGCCGGACACTTGCACATGCACGTCGTTCCGCGCTGGAGCGGCGACGCGAACTTCATCTCCGTCATCGGGCAGACGCGGGTCTTGCCGGAAACGCTGGAAGAGACCTACGAGCGTTTGAAAGCCGCCTGGAATCAGGAGGCATAATAAAAAGGAGCCGCGAGGCTCCTTTTTTGTGCCTATGAGTCTTTCTTTTTGCGGGTGAGACCTGCCAGGATATAGGCAAGACCAACCAGCACGATAGCCAGCGGCCAAAACCCGGAAAATTGAGGCCAGGGCAGGTACTTTTTGCCGCCCAGGAGCAAGAACATTACGGCAGACACAACGATGAGAATCAGTCCCGGGCGCCAGGCATCTTTTTCATCGGGGTCGAAAACGGATGCGAGCATCAAGCCCAGCCCGAGGAAGGCTGCCATTGAAGCCCAGGTGCCGCCGTCCAAAGCTCTTTCCGCCCACAGATTGGCGCCGACGCCCGTGATAAGCGCGGCGCTAATCAGCCAGCCGCCTTGCTCGAGAATCGCGCTGCAGACCACTCCCAGCAGTCCCAAGGGCACCAGCAGGAGCGGCCAACTTAAGAACGGTTCGAGCGCGGGAACGTACGGACGCGCGAAAAGCGCCGCCCCAATCAGAAAGAGCGCCGCGCCGAAAGCGATTTGCTGCCGCTTGCCCATCATTTCTCTCCCAGGCTCTTGATAGTGCCCAAGCCTACCAATGACTGCGTCACCTGCGGGCTGCCGTAGTAGGAGACGGAGCCAAACCCATTGAGCGCAATGTCGAGCGTATCAGTGGCCCAGACTTTGGCATCGCCTGCCCCGTTGATGACCACCTTTGCATCCCGGCTTTTCAAATCCTGGGCGGAATATGCGCCGGCGCCGTTCAGGAGGAGCGATTGATAGCCGACCTCGCCGCTGATATTGACATTCGCGCCGCCGTCAAGCTGCAGCTCGAGCGTATCGGCGCGCACGTTTTGCAGCGTGACATCTACGCCGCCGTTGAGATTGAGGCGAAAGCTCGGCAGGTCCAGCGCGCCGCAGGTGATTTTTGCGCCGCCAAGCAGGATAAGCTGCTCCAAATTGGTAAACGTGACGGTGTAGATGATGGGTTCGGTGGGGAGGTAACGCTCTTTCCACAACGATTCCTCGTAACCCAGGTTGAGCGTGGAACCGTCCATCTCCGCGGTCAGATGCGGCAGGATGTTGTCTTCCGCTTCAATCACCAGCTTGTACTCGCTGCCCTGGACCAGGCGCAGTTCGCCTCCGCCAGTAAGCTTGATGGTAAGGAATTCCGAAACAGCGGGTTCAGAGCTGACGACTTTCCCGGAGCCCTTTTCAACGACCGGGGTTTTTGGCCCGGCCAGATTTCCCGGTAAACCGCATGCCAAAGTGAGCAGTGCCAGCAGGGCCACAAGGAAGGCAATGGTGCTTTTCTTGTTCATAATCTTCATCCTTTCTAAAGTATGCATTAAGTATTGTACACACTTTGCCGTGCAAATAGCAATATGCCGGCAAGCTCCAGGGAAAATCAGACGCGTTGTAAACGGCTCGGAGAGCCTGCGTGGAAAAAGCCCAGCCCGAAGTCTGGTCAGGCAGGTTTTAGCAGCGGAATGCTCATTCGGCGCTCTTTTCCATGCTCTTGAGCTGCCGGCGCAGCCAGGACGCAGCCTGGCTTTCGTGCTGACGAATGACCAGCGTGGAACAGGGCACGCGTGCGGCTACATCTTCGACGATTTCACCGAAGAGCTCGTCTTCCTGCGGGATTTCACTCGAACCGATAATTACAAGGTCGGATTTACCCAGCCGCGCGTGCCGGATAATCGATTCCGCCGCCGAATCAGATTGATCGAGGTTCAGGCTCGCATCGGTTGGGATGCCATTCAGCTCGCTCATCACGATTTCCTGCAGGTACGCCATCTGGTCCTCATATTCCTCCGGGACGATTTCGGAGGGCACCACGCGCAGAAAGTCCACCTGACCATTGTTGATTGCTGCCAGTTCGTGGGCGAGTTGGATGGCAAGTCTGCAGTGATACCCGCCGCCTACGGGAACCAGAATGTTTTGCAGTTGAGGGAGCCCTTTATCATACAGAACGCCGATGTTCACGATATTCTCACGGAAAAGTTCCTGCACAGTGTTGTTAATTAGTTTTTGACCGGCGCTTTCATGCGGCATGCGCAGAAGCACAAGCCGGACGTTGTTATCCATTTTAATTTCGTTGATAATCCCCTCCGAGAGGCTGCTGGCAGTTACTGTCTTGGAATAGGTGGGCACATTGCGTTCCACCGCGTAGTGGATGAACTTTTCCATGACGTATTGGCGCGTCTGGCGGAAATGTTCTACCACTTGCTCGGTTCGCTCCGCGCTGCGATTCAATACCAGCAGCATGCACATATTCATGTCGCTTTTAGCTTCAGCCAGGCTCGCGCCGATTTTCATGAGCGTATCCAGACCTGAAAAATCCGTCACGGGCAGCAGCAAGCGGTATCTGCCGGGGGAGAGGCTGCGGGTGTGCGCTTCCTGCCAGGAGGCAAAACCGATGCGCGCGTAGTAATACAATGCGAAGAGCAGCAGGATGCCGGCGGTGAAAGCCAGGGCTCTTAGCTCGGAGAAGCAAATCACAATCAGGCAGGTCAGCGAAGCCACAATCGGAGTCAGCGGGAAGAACGGGACTTTGTAGGGGCGGTGGATGTACGGAAACTTGGAGCGCAGTTTTATCATCGCCATATTCGAGAAGAACAGCACAAACAAATAACCCGCTGAGGTGATGTAACTCAGGAAATTGACCAGACCAATTCCGGTGATAAACATGGAAATCAGGCCGATTACCAGGATGGCCATGAAGGGTACGCGGGCTTTATTCAGCCTGGAAAGCACAGCCGGCCAGGCGCCGTCGCGGCTGAGCGTGAAGCTTTCGCGCGTGGCGGACAGCATGGACGAGTTGACCGAGGTAAGCGCGCCAATCATGCCGGCTGCGCCGATGATGGCGACGCCGAGCATCGGCGAGAACTTGCGGACTGTATCCGAGAGCGCGGTCTCAGAGCCGGCCAACTGCTGCCAGGGCGTCGTCCCCAGCGCGACCGTTACCGAAAGGGAATACACCAGCGTGATGATAATCAGGCTGACGATGATGGCGGTCGGGATGTTTTTGGTGGGGTTCTTCACTTCTTCCGCGTCATCCGCAATGACCTCAAAGCCGACGTACAGCGCATAGATGAGCGCGATGGTGCGCAGGATGGACGTGAGATTTTGCCAGAAGTTATCGCCGATGAAGAACTTGCCGCCGTTCAGGAAGGTTTCGGCGTTGAAGCCGTTAGGCAGCAAGAACCCGCCGACAATGTAAAACGTGAAGGCGCTCAGCAGCAGGATACCCATCACAATCTGGATGTTGCCAACGTTGGTCACGCCAAGGATGTTCAGGATGACGAACGCCAGGATGGCCGCGATTGCCACCGGAACGATGGGCAAGCCAGGAATGAATACTGACAGGGAATAGGCAAAGCCGACCGCGGACAGGGCGCAATAAAAGGTGCTGGAAATGCTGTCCATCGAGCCGACCAGGAAGGCAAGCAGCCCTTTTCCCCAGGCCTCGCGCACGTAGGTCATAGCGCCGCCTGTTTCGGGGTAGGTGGTCGCGAGTTCGCAGTAGTTCAGCGCGATGCTGAAGCTCAGGATGCCCGCGATAATTACAGCCAGAATTGTTGCAGGCCCCGCCACGGCGGCGGCGTGGCCAGTGAGGATGAAGATGCCGGAACCCAGCGTTCCGGCAGTGCCGAGCATAATCACCTGGGTGAGATTTAACTGCCTTTTGAGTGTGCGCTTTGCCATGCTTCTCCTCAATGACTTTTAAAAAGGTATTTTCGGCATCCCGTGGGAAAACAATACCAGGATTGATTTCCCAAACGCGGATTATACACCCGCGGGCGCTTCCTTGACGCCTGGTTTTCATCTTGAACGTTGGCCTCTTCCGGAAAAGTGTATTTGGAACAATCGATATTGTATAATTTAAGCTGAGCGGAGGCAGAAATGGATCCAAAAAATCCCCTTGTAAATCACATCGTCATGGCAGACCAGGTCTGGCACGCCAGAGGCGTGGAAGATGCCCTTGCCGGTTTGGAAACGAACGCGGAGCAGGGGCTGACGCTGGCTGAGGTGCAGGAAAGGCAAATGCGCTGCGGCTTTAACGAGCTTCAGGAGAAAGCGCTGCCTTCGTTTTGGGAGCTGCTCGGGCGCCAACTGAAGGATTTTATTGTCATCCTGCTGATGGTGGCTGCTCTTGTTTCCGCGCTGCTGGGAGATTGGATTGAGGCGGGCATCATCTTGCTCATCGTGGTGTTAAACGCAATCCTCGGGGTGGTGCAGGAAAGCTAGGCTGAGGCATCGCTGGCGGCATTAAAGAAAATGGCTGCTCCGGAATGCCAGGTGCTGCGCGAGGGAAGGCGCCTGACCGTGCCCGCGCGGGAGCTGGTGCCGGGCGATATCGTGTTCGTCGAGGCGGGCAATTACGTGCCGGCTGATATCCGGCTGCTGGAGTCCGTCAACCTGCGCGTGGAAGAAGCCGCGCTCACAGGGGAGTCCGTACCGGTACAGAAAAACGCCTCCGCTGTGCTGCCGGATAATGCCGCCCTGGGGGACCGCAAGAATATGCTTTTTTCTGCCACGCTGGTGAATTACGGCCGCGGGCACGGCGTGGTGACCGCCACCGGGATGAACACCCAGATTGGCAGGATTGCCGGAATGCTCCAATCTCTGGATGAAGGGAAAACGCCGCTGCAGGAAAGACTGGATAAACTGGGCAAGACTCTGGGTCTCTTCGCGCTGTTAATTTGCGGGCTGGTGTTCGTGTTGGGGCTGGCGCGCAGCGGCGTGTTCGCGCAGGGCTTCACGCGGGCAAGCTCCGGCGCAATTGTGGAAAGCTTCATGGTTGCCGTCGGGCTGGCGATTGCCGCGGTGCCGGAGGGTCTTTCGGCAGTCGTGACCATCAGCCTGGCGTTGGGGATGCGCGAGATGATCAAGCGCCACGCGCTGATCCGTAAGCTGCAGGCGGTCGAGACGCTTGGTTCGGTCAGCGTGATTTGTTCGGACAAGACCGGCACGCTGACCGAAAACCGGATGACTGTGACCGTAGTGGACATGGCGAATCACGTTTTGGATTTTACGCACGAAGCCGAGAACGGCGTAATCCGAGGGCTGCAGGAAGTCCTGCGGGTGGAAGCGCCGGATGAAGACCAGGTCAGGATGCTGAAAGAGCACCCGACCCTGCTGCACATCCTGACCGGCGGCACGCTCTGCAGTGACGCGGTGATTGAGCCGCACCCTGAAAAAGAAGACCATATTGTGATGATTGGCGACCCGACCGAGGGCGCGCTGGTGGTCGCCGCGGCGCGCATGGGGCTTTCCAAAAAACTGCTCAGCGAAGCGCTGCCGCGCGAGGCTGAGCTGCCTTTCGATTCTGAACGTAAGCGCATGACCACTGCCCACCGCCTGCCTGCCAGCCGGGAAGAGCTCCCGGAGGCGCTGCGGGACCTGTGGAACTGGGAAGCGTCGGAAGAGGCGCGCTACCTGGCCTATACCAAAGGCTCGGTGGATGGTTTGCTAAACATCGCGGATTCCTTATTTGTGGACGGTCAGCTGGTGCCATTGGAAGAAGAATGGCGCGCTCGCATTGAAGCCCGCAACGCGAACCTGGCTTCGCAGGGCGTGCGCGTTTTGGGGCTGGCATACCGGCTCTTGCCGGAACTGCCCGAAAATTTGGAAGCCGCGCATGTCGAGAAGGACATGACCTTTGTGGGCATGGTGGGGATGATTGACCCAGCCAGACCGGAAGTGAAAGACGCGGTGGCTCTGTGCAAATCCGCGGGCATCCGCCCGATTATGATTACCGGAGACCACCCGCTTACCGCCAGGCATATCGCGGAAGACCTTGGTATCGCCAGCAACGGCAAGGCGCTGACTGGCGCCGATGTGGAAAAACTATCCGACGCCGAGCTGGAAAACGCGGTGCGAGAGGTGTCCATCTTCGCGCGGGTTTCGCCGGAGCACAAGCTGCGCATCGTGCAGGCTTTGCAGACCAACGGCGAAGTTGTTGCCATGACCGGAGACGGGGTGAACGACGCGCCGGCGCTGAAGAAAGCTGATATTGGCGTGGCAATGGGCATCACCGGCACGGACGTGGCGAAAGGCACCGCGGATATGGTGCTGACGGACGACAATTACGCCAGTATCGTGGCGGCGGTGGAGCAGGGGCGCGTGATTTATGCCAATATCCGCAAGTTTGTGTTCTTCCTGCTCTCCTCCAACCTGGCAGAAATCATGATTATTTTCCTTGCCACGCTCCTGGGGCTGCCGATGCCGTTGACCGTAATCCAACTGCTGCTGCTGAACCTGCTGACCGACGGCTTGCCGGCTTTGGCTCTGGCGGTGGAGAAGGGCGATCCAGACGTAATGCAGCAGCCCCCGCGCCCTAAAAACGAGCCTGTCATCAACAAAAGTATGACAACCGGCCTGGTCATCCAAACCATCTTCCAGACTGCCGCGGTGCTGGGCGCTTTCCTGTTGGGGTTGTGGCGGCACCCCGGAGCGGCTCTGCCCGCGGGCGCGAACCCATTCCTGACACTGCTGCGCTTCGACTGGGCCGGCGTGGACGTTTTGACGGCTGAAACCATGGCGTTCGTGACGCTTTCGCTGTGCGAGCTTTTTCGGGCGTACACCGTCCGCTCCGAAAGGGTGTCGGTTTTCAAATTGGGCGTGTTCTCAAACCCGGCCATGCAGCCGGCTGTGCTGGTGAGCCTGCTGGTGATGCTGCTGGTGGTAAATGTGCCTTTCCTGCAGCCGGTGTTCAACACGCATTTTCTGGCGGCACAGGAATGGATGGCGGTCATTGGTTTGGGGTTGGTCCCGGCAGTGGTTGAAGAAATCACCAAACTGTTTCTGCGGAAGGCAGACGGGAAAAAGAAAAATCAGGGTCAGGCTGAATGAGCAGCGCGCTGGGCTGCCGGCCAGGCATTGCCTGGACTTCCATTCCCGATTTCGTGGAAAAGGCTGAGGCCCAGTCCGCAGCGGAAAAGGGAGGTTGTCGGGCGGTTTGCGGCTGGGAGGGGAAAGCCGCCGGGCAGGGAGATTAAGCAGAAGGAGATTTTCAACGGAATGAACAGCACGCAACGATTATGGGCATTGGGCCAGTCAGTCTGGTATGACAATATTCAGCGCAGCCTGCTGCGGAACGGGGAGATGGCGGGGATGATTGCGCGCGAGGAAATCCGCGGTGTGACCTCCAACCCTTCAATCTTCATGAACGCGATCGCCAAATCCAGCGATTACAATGAGAGCCTGAAGCCACTTGGCGATCCAGCCTTGAGCGCTGAGGAAGTCTTTTTCCGGCTGGCGATTGAGGATATTCAGGAGGCGGCGGATTTGTTCCTGCCGCTGTATCAGAGCTCGGGCGGCGCAGACGGCTACGTCAGCCTGGAGGTAAGCCCATTCCTGGCGGATAAGAGCGCGGAGACGCTGGCGCAGGTGGAGGCGCTTTGGGGGCGGGTAAAGCGCCCGAACCTGATGATTAAGATTCCCGCAACGAAGGCTGGTTTGCCGGCGATTCTGGCGGCGACAGCCGCAGGCATTCCGGTGAACGTGACCCTGATTTTCTCGCGTGAGCGCTACGGCGAAGTGATGGAGGCTTATCTGAGCGGGCTTGAGCAGCGCGCGCAGGCCGGACTGCCGCTGGAGGGGACTGCCTCGGTGGCGTCGTTCTTCATTTCACGCGTGGATTCGCACATTGACCCGCGCCTGCACACTATCGGCAGCGCGGAGGCGTTGGCGCTGGCTGGCAAGGCCGCGATTGCCAACGCGCGCCTCGCGTACGCGCAGTTTTTACAGGTCTTTGGCTCCGGGCGCTTTGCGAGGCTGGAAGCTTTGGGCGCGCGCAAGCAGCGGCCGCTGTGGGCATCGACCAGCACCAAGAACCCGGCTTACCGGGATGTGCTCTACGTGGAGGAACTGATTGGCGCGGATACGGTCAATACCATGCCGCCGCAGACGCTGGCGGCTTTTCTGGACCACGGCCAGGTGCGCGAGAGCATCACGGAAGACCTGGAAGAAGCCCGGATTCTGTTCGACCGCCTGGAGGCGCTTGGAATTTCGATGCCGCAAGTGACCGCGCAGTTGGAAGTAGAGGGCGTGCAAGCCTTCGCCGACGCGTTCAGCGTTTTGCTTAACGTCCTGGAAAAGCGCCGGAAGGCTTGAGGAGCATCAGATTAGAATCATCAGCGGCGCCCGCGGGCGCCGCTGTTTTGCTGTTCCTGCCGTCCTGCTTTTGCGGCCTTACTTCGCGACCAGGCCCTGATACAGGCGCAGGTATTTGAGCGCGGACCTGGACCAGGAGAAGTCCTGGCGCATGCCACGCCGCTGCATCGCCTGCCAGGCGCCGCGGTCCGGGAAGAGATCGAGCGCTCTTGTGAGCGCGCCGGCAAAGTCCGCGGCGGTGGCGGGCTTGAACAAGAAGCCAGTGCCGCTCTCAGGGTGGATGCTGACGTCGCGAATAGTATCCTGCAAGCCGCCGGTAGCGCGCGCCAGCGGGACGCAGCCGTAGCGCATGGCCATCATTTGCGCTAATCCGCAGGGTTCGTAGCGCGATGGCATCAGCAGGATGTCGCCGCCAGCGTACATGCGGCGCGAAAGGTTGACATCGAAGCGGATGGCTGCGCGTACGCGCCTGGGGTGCGCCTTTTCCAGTTTGCGGCAGGCTTCTTCCAGCTCCGGGTTGCCTGTCCCGAGCAGAATGGCCTGCCAGCGGCGCTTTGCCAGGCTGGCCAGTCCCTGGACGGCCAGGTCCACGCCCTTTTGCTGGTCCATGCGCGAGACGAGCACCAGCAGGGGGAGGTTGGGGTCGGGGTCCAGGTCAAATTCCTGCGCGAGCGCGGTCTTGTTGGCAGCACGGGAATCGAGCGTTTCGGCGCTGAAAGAGGCGGGCAGGCGTTGGTCTGCGCTGGGATCCCAAGCGTCCATATCCAGCCCATTCACGATGCCGGAGACGACTTTGTGCCGGGTCTGGAGCAGTTTTTCCAGTCCGCAGCCGAATTCGGGGGTGAGGATTTCCTGCGCGTAGGTTTCAGAAACGGTCGTCACGCGGTCGGCGGTCTGTATTGCCAGAGGCAGCGGGAATTTTTTGCCCCACCAGGGCACCCGGCTGTAGCGGCTGGGCGGGATGCCGTAGTTGTCGAAGGCGGCTTCGGTGCCCGCGCCCATGAAGGGCAGGTTGTGCATGGTGAACACGGTTTTAGGGTGCGCGGCGGCGGGGGAGGCTTTACGGCGCAGCTTGAGCAGGTACACCACCAGGGCGGTGTGCCAGTCGTTGGCGTGCACGATATCCGGTTTCCACTCCAGGCGGTCTATAAACCCCAGCGCGGCGGCGGAGAAGAACACGTATTTGCGCCCGTCCGCGGCGGAATCCGGGCTGTAGACCGGGCTGTTGGATATGGGTTCGCCGCCAATCAGGTAGACCGGCACGCCATTCACCTCGCTGTAGTAGACTTCCGCGTTGAGCGCGCCGGTTTTCGATTCGACCGGAAAGCTGAACAAAAATTCGGCAGTGGGCAGCTTTTGGCGCACAGCGTCGTGGTAGGGCAGCAGCAGGCGCACGTCCGCGCGGACGCCATTGGAATCTTCGGCAGGCAAAGCCCGCAGCGCCTGGGGAAGAGAACCGGCAACATCGCCCAAACCGCCTACCTTAACCAATGGGTCGGCTTCAGCGGCAAGGAACAGGACCTTCAGGGTTTTCATGCAGTTCTCCTTATTCACGGCGGGATTTTATGGCGTTAATCAGTCCATTGGTGGACGAATCGTGCGTATTCACGAGCGCGGCGCCTTCCAATTCAGGCAGGATGGCTTTGGCAAGCTGTTTGCCCAGTTCCACCCCCATCTGGTCAAAGGAATTTATCCGCCAGATGACCCCCTGCGTGAAAATCTTATGCTCGTAGAGCGCGATGAGGGTGCCGAGCGTTTCGGGGGTGAGCTTTTGGTAGAGGAAGGAGTTGGTCGGACGGTTGCCCGGGAAGGTTTTGGCGCGCACCAGCAGTTCCAGCTCCGCTCCGGCGAAGCCTTGGGCAGCCAGCTCTGCCCGCGCTTCTTCCGGCGTGCGGCCTTTCATCAGGGCTTCGGTCTGCGCCAGAAAGTTGGAGAGCAGGATGGCATGGTGGCTGCCGAGCGGGTTTTGGGTTTCCACGCCCGCCAGGAAATCACAAGGGATAAGCTTGGTGCCCTGATGGATAAGTTGGAAGAAGGCGTGCTGCCCGTTGGTGCCCGGCTGCCCCCAGATGATGGGACCGGTGGAGTAGCGCAGAAACTCACCGGTGCGGCTGACGCCTTTGCCGTTGCTTTCCATGTCGCCTTGCTGGAAGTATGCCGGGAAGTATTCCAGGTACTGTTCATAGGGCAGGATGGCGTGGGTCTGCGCGCCAAAGAAGTTGTTGTACCAGATGCCCAGCAGCGCCATGAGCACGGGAATGTTTTGCGAGAAAGGAGCGCTGCGGAAGTGCTGGTCAGCCGCGTAAGCGCCGCGCAGGAGGGCTTCGAAGTTGTCCATCCCGACGAAAAGCGCAATGGGCAGCCCGATGGCGGACCAAAGCGAGTAGCGCCCGCCCACCCAGTCCCAGAATTCGAACATGTTCGCGGGGTCGATTCCGAATGCCCGGACGGCCTGGGTGTTGGTGGACATGGCGGCGAAGTGCTGCGCGATATAGCGCTCTTCGCCGGAGCGCGCCAGGAACCAGTCCCGCGCGGTATGGGCGTTTGTCATCGTCTCCTGGGTGGTGAAGGTTTTTGAGGCAATCAGGAAGAGCGCGGTCTCGGGGTTCAGCAGTTTCAGCGTTTCGGCGATATCGGTGCCGTCCACATTGGAGACAAAATGCACGCGCAGACCGTGTTTGCCGTAGGGTTTCAGCGCCGCGCAGACCATCTTGGGTCCCAGGTCCGAACCGCCGATGCCGATATTGACGATATCCGTAATTGGTTTGCCGGTAAAGCCGCGCCATTCCCCGGAGCGAACGCTTTCGCTGAAGCGGCGCATCTTTGCCAGCACCCGCCGGATTTCCGGCATAACGTCCACGCCGTCCAGCATAACGGGAGCATCGGATTGATTGCGCAGAGCGGTATGCAGGACGGCGCGTCCCTCGGTATTGTTGATTTTCTCGCCGCTGAACATGGCTTCGATTTGCGCGCCAAGCTGCGCGTCCTCCGCCAGGTTCAGAAGCAGGCGTATGGTCTCATCGGTAACGCGGTTCTTGGAATAGTCAAAGAGGATGTCTTTGAACCGGATGGAAAAGCGCTCGAAGCGGTCAGGTTCCTGCGCGAAAAGCGCGCGCATGTGCAGGTCTTTCACTTGCGCATAGTGTGCTTCCAGCGCTTGCCAGGCGGGTGTTTGCTGCAGGTCAGTGCTCATCTTCACCTCGTCATTTCTTCAGGATGCTGCCACCACTGGGGATGTCGAGCGTCTCGTAATCCGAAGGCCCGGTGTCCGGGTCGATGCGGCAGTTCTTGCCGATAACGGCCTTGGCGGGGATGACGGCGGATTTGCCGACAATGGTGATGCCTGTATACAGGTTGCTCGGCTCCAATTGATTCGGGATGGAATCTTTGCCGTAACCGAGCTGGGCCGCGGGGCCAACTTCAATGTGCTTATCCAGCACGCAATTGGCCACCGAAGCGCCCGCGCGGATGATGGTGTCGTTCATGATGACGCTGTTACGCACGACAGCGCCTTTTTCCACGATGACGCCGGGAGAAAGCACGCTGTTGATAACCGTGCCGCAGATATTGCAGCCGTTGGACGCCATGCTTTTTTCAAGCGTTCCGGGCGGCATAATCTTTACGGGCGGGCGCTCCTCGGAGCGTGTATGGATAATCCAATCCGTATCGTATAGATCGAGGGAGGGTTCCTCTTCCAGAAGCGCCATGCTCGTTTCCCAGTAGGCTTGAATGGTGCCGACGTCCACCCAGTAGCCGACAAAGGGATAGGCAAAGGCGCGCCCCATTTCCACGATGTGGGGGATGATGTTCTTACCAAAATCATGGGCGGAATTGGGCTGGGCGGCGTCCAGCTCGAGCTGTTCGAGCAGGAATCTGGTGTTAAAGACGTAGATGCCCATGGAGGCCAGGGTGCTGTCGGACTTCTTGGGCTTCTCTGCGAATTTTGTGATTTTCTGGGCGGAATCCACGCTCATGATACCGAAACGGCTGACATCCTGCGGACTGACGTTCATCACCGCCACGGTCAGGTCGGCATTTTTGGATTGATGGAAGCGCAGCAGGTCGCGGTAGTCTTGTTTGTAGATATGGTCGCCGGAGAGGATGAGCAGGGTGTCGCTGTTGGCATCCTGGATGAAACTGCGGTTCTGGTAGAGGGCATCGGCTGTGCCGCGGTACCAATCCTGCTGGGAGCGCCCGCGGAAAGGCTGCCAGATTTGGAGACCGTTGGGCGGGCGGCGGTTCAGGTCCCAGGGTTCGCCGATGCCGAGATGCTGCATCAGGGAGTGCGGGCGGAATTGGGTCAGGACGGCCAGGCGGTACAGATCGGAATTGACGGCGTTGGAGAGGGGAAAATCAATGATGCGGTACTTACCGGCGAAGGGTACGGCTGGTTTCGCGCGTTTTTCTCCGAGAATACTCAGGCGGCTGCCGGCTCCGCCGGCAAGGATGAGGGTCAGAACAGACATAGTGCTCCTCCGGTTGAGACAAATCTGGGTTAATCGCAGCAGGTTAATCATAACAGCCTCAGGGGTACGGCGCAATAAACAAAGTCAGGATAAAATCAATAAAAGGTACAACAAATGTTCCGGGGTATATGCGATGGCAAAAAGAAAGCTCAAGCGGCAGTTAAACCTACTCCAGGTGATCGTGCTGGGCACCGCGGGAACGATCGCGGCGGAAATCTTTGTTCTGACCGGGCACGCGGCTGGTATTGCGGGGCCGAAGGCGGTGCTGGCACTGGTTCTTGGCGGCGTGCTCACGCTCAGCATCGCGCTAAACTACTGTGAACTCGCGACCACCTATCCCGTGACCGGCGGAGCGATGACCTATGTCGGTCAGGGCTTTGGCAACGGGCTGCTTATGTTCCTGGTCGGTTCATTGGACTGCCTGTCCAGCACTTTTTACGCGGCGCTTTCGGCGATTGGTTTCGCGATATCGCTGAAGGTCTTTTTCCCGGTTTTGCCAATCATCCCGGTGGCGCTCGCGGTAATTGTGGTCGTGGCGGCTATGCACGTCCGCGGCGTCACGAAGGTGGGGAACTTCCAGATTGTCCTGGGTGCTTTCCTGCTCATTGTCTTTGCGTTTTACATCATCCGTGGGCTGACCGACCCGAACGGCTTCAGCCCGTCGACCTTTAGCTCCGGGCATGTGGTATTTGCCGGGCAAAACACTTTTCAGATCATCGCACGTATGCTTTCGGCTATCGCGCTGACCTACAACGCCTATGTCGGTTTCGAGGTTATCGCCGACGACGCGGAAGAGATCACCAAGCCCAATCGCAACATACCGCTGGGCATTTTAATGAGCCTGGGGATTGCCACGCTGGTTTACTCGCTAGTCTCGCTGGTTACCATCGGCACAATACCTTTCCGGCAGCTGGCGGGTTCTACGACCGCCCTGACCGACGCAGCGGCCAGGTTCTGGCCGAACGGAGGAGTCCAGATCATGGCGGCGGCCGGCATCGTAGCTACGCTGACTTCCGTCAATTCCGCCATGCTCTCGGCCACGCGCGAAGCCTTCACGCTCAGCCGTGAACGCGTGTGGCCGCGCGTGTTTTCAAGGCTCAGTCGCTGGCGTACGCCTTATACCGCCATCATTCTGATCGCGCTGATCAGCGCGCTGGTAGCCGCTATCGGGGTGGTGGATTTCTTGAGTTACATTTCCAGCGCGGGATACATGTTCGTGCTCTTCTGGGCCAGCCTGGCCATGCTGCGCTTGCGCCGTGACCAACCCAATATCGAGCGCCCTTTTAAGGTACCCTTCTACCCGCTCACACCGTACCTCGCGGCTGCTTCGGGCGTACTCATCATCGCTTTTGCCGACCCGAAAGCGCTGCTATTCCTGGCTGCGGTACTGGTGGGTTTGTCGCTTATCTTTTGGGTGGCGCGCTCCTACAATACGCGGGCGGAACTGCAGCAAAAACTGGAACTCGAGGAAGGCGGCGGGAGGATTTTGGTGGCGGCTGTGCACCAGGATACTGCGATGAGCCTGACGCGCCTGTCCGCCCGGTTGGTGGACCAGCAGGAGGATACCAGCATCTGCGTTTTCAGCGTCAAAAAGACGCCTTTTAACCTGTCAGAGGAGCAAGTGCCGGCCTTTGTGGAAGAGCAAAAAGCGATGAAGCGCCAGCTGTTGGCGGTGACCGCGCCGATCGCCCAGAGCCGGAATGTGCCGCTGTACGTCAAGAGCAAGGCCGCCCGGCATGTTGAAGACGCCGTACTTGACGAGTTAGCCCGGCACCGGGAAATTTCCATGGTGCTCCTGGGCTACCCCAAGGACGAGAGCAAGGTCCATACGCCCAACAATATTTTGAAAGAAATCGTCATGACCGCCCAGCGCGACGTGGGAGTTCTGCGGGACCGCGGGCTGGAGCGCGGGATCCGGCGGATTTTGGTACCGGTGGGGAACGGCCCTAACGCGCGCCTGGCGCTGCGCCTGGCGCGGGATCTGGCTACCCCGGAACCGATTCCGGTCACGGCGTTGCGCCTGATCCTGCACTATGACGACGCCGAGCTGGTGGAAGACCAGCAGGCGCAGCTGCATGACATCGTGGAGCTTGAGCTGGGTGAAGTGCCGCCTTACGTGGAATTGAAGGCGGAAACCGTTTCTTCGGTATTGGAAGGGATTCTGGAGGAAAGCAAGCGCGGCAATTATGACCTGATGATTATCGGCGCGGCGGAAGAAGTGTTGAGCCCGGACCAAATCTTTGGCACGCTGAACGACAGCCTGCTGGAAGAGGCTGAGTGCTCCATCTTGGTCGTGCGCCAGTACCAACCCACCGGCACCATCTGGCTGCACAAACAGCTGAAGAAAATTGAGGAATAAGGCGTGGTCTGATAGAATTGCTCTATGAGACAGCAGCTAACCCCTCAATGGAGCATCGACCTGCCGGAAGGCTTTCAACGCTGCCGGGAAGACGCGCATATTGTGTTCTGGACCGTGGGCATCACTATCGGTGTGGTCGTGTTCTCGTACAGCGGCGCAAAGGAGCAGGCGGCGCTGTTGGCAAACCTGCGCGCCAAAGCCCAGGCGGAGGAATTGGAAATCATCGAGGAGCAGGAGGGAGCGCTGATTCGTTTTGGAACCCTGCAGGTGGAAGCTATCACGCCCAAACATACCCGGCTGGCGCTGCACGCCTTTACCACCGCTGAAAACGGCTGCGCGCAAACTTCATTTTACCTGGACAATGCCGCGGACTTACAGCAGGCGCTGAAAATCTGGCAAAGCGTCCAGTTCAGGCCGGCAGCGCAGTAGTCAGAATAAACGCTTTTCGCGCGGGGGGATATGAGGGAATTTGGGAAGTTCTTAATCTGAAACAGGGCGCATTGATCTGCCTGACAGATTAGCGCCTGTCAAAACTTGCGGAAAAGAAAATTGCCGGATAGAAAGGACGTGCTTACTTCTTGTCCTTCTTCTCTTTCTTTTCTTTCTTTTCTTTCTTATCTTTCTTATCTTTCTTATTCTTGCCCATTTCGCTCTCCTGAGCTTGCTTGTCGAGATTTTCCGGATCCCAATATCCGATCAGTTCTCCGGTGCTGTCTTTCGTAATATCCGACCATTTGTGCAGGTCAAGACTGATGTAAGCGAGCGCTGCAGTAGGGAGGGCTTCAATCTTGCCGTCCAGCAGCTGCATAAAGGCTTCCAGACCCGGATTGTGGGCGATAATCATCACCCTTTCCAGCCCATCATCCAGTTGTTGGAGCTGTTCAACAAATTCCCGCACTTCCCCCATGTAAAAACTGTTGACATAGTTGATTTTCTGCTCAAGATTGCAAACCTTGGCAACAATCTCGGCGGTCTGGCTGGCGCGCAGCGCGGGGGAGGACAAAATGATTTGCGGGACCAGTTCGTTCTCACGCAGAACTTCGGCGATTTCAGCCGCATCTTCCGCGCCGCGTTTCTTGAGCGGGCGTTGGTAATCGGGCAGGTCTTTATCGTGCCAGCTTGATTTCGCGTGTCTCATCAGCAACAAGGTTTTTGCCATCGTTCGCTCCGATCTTGGTTTGTCAAAACAAATGATAACATAAACGCGAATAAGGATTACGATTAATTCAGGATTGTCCAAAGAATTCCAACATTTTTCCGTGTCGATCTGCGCATTTGGGCACAGCACGGCTGGATTCCAATGCAGGCTTTTTCCGGGGAACTGGAAAGCTTCTTGCAACGAAGTCAGGTTATGGAAGTGTCAGGAGGCAGGATGAAAAATATCTGGAGTAGTGTTGTTGTACTGCTGGCGGCGGCTTTTATGCTGGGGGCCTGCATGGGCTCGCAGCCGCTCAGTTTTGAGGACGTGCAAACCCAGGCTGCAATCTTTGCCGGGGCAACGCTGACGCGCATCGCGTTGGTGACGCAGGCCGCGCCGACCAACACGAATCCAGCCCCTCCGCCGGATAATACAGCGCTACCCCCAAGCGCTACGCCCATGCCGCCCACTGCCGAGCCAGCGACCGCGACCGCGCTGCCGCCGACAGCAACAGCGCTGCCGCCGACCGAAACGCGCGTCCCGACCGTGGGAATCACGTATATCACGCAATCCGCCACGCCTCGGCCGGTGGTGTACGACCCAATCCGCCTGAGCTTTGCCGAAGGGACGACGAACATCAGCCTTGAAAGCAGCGCAGCCTACAATTCCGTGCGCCGCTTTGTGTTCTGGGCGGCGAAGAATCAGCTGGTCAAAGTCTCACTGAGCAGCGCGAATAAAGTCGTGCTGGGCGTCAGCGGGGCGAACGGCGCGGTGCTGCTGCCGTTATCGGAAGGGAAAACCAGCTATCAGGGTTACCTGAAGGCGAACGGGGACTGGTACATCGACGCGGCTGCCAATCCGCAGGAAGTTGAGTTCACGGTATCTCTGGAAATTCCGGAAAGGCTGAGCTTCCCCGCGGGCGCGTACGGCCTGACCGCTTCTGGAAAGGTGCCGGCAAACAGCACGCATGAATACCTGGTGTGGGCGAATAAAGGGCAGCGCCTGAAAGTCTCGGTTCAGCCTGGGGATAAAGCGGTCCTCGCGATTACTCACGTCGATGGAACGGAGCTGCTTTCCTCCAGCGCGGGGGCAGCCAGCTTCAATGATCTGCTGCCCAAAGCCGGGGACTATATCGTCCGGGTGGTGAACCGCACTGGCAGCAGCTTGACCTTCTCGCTGCCGATGGAAATCCGATAAGATACACAGGCATGGTTGAAGGGGCTGTTCCAAAAGTCGGACAGCCCTTTTTGATTTCCCACTCCGTGTCCGTTTTTATGGTCTTTGGCGGATTTACGCTACCAAAACGAGGGATAAACCAGGCACGTTCTCCCACTTTGGGCTGTCCAAAAAGGAAAGCCACTTCTTTTTGGACAGCCTCATTTTCAGCGGGTCAGGGGGTACTCCAGCACAAACTGCTTTTGAAATTCGGTCTCAACCGCGCCGGGGATGCAGCCGCGCACCCATGTGATGGATTCCTGCGGGCTGAGCCCCAGCACTTCCTGGGCGAGGCAGGCGCAGAACATGCCGGTGCGCCCGATGCCGGCGTGGCAGTGCACGGCGACAATCGTACCCGCACGCAAGAGCGCTGCCACTTGCTGCAGGGAGGCGTTCCAGGTGCCGGCGGACGGAGCGGAGAAATCCGGGACGGGGGCGTGAATTTGGTCCAGACCGGCCTGGGCGTAACGCTCGCGCGGGTCGCGCAGGGCGTGCTCGCGCATATCGAGTTCGGAGTTGAGCACCACGACCGTCTGAATGCCGTTTTGCGCATAGAGGTTCATCACCTGATCTTCAGGGTCGAACATGCGGCTGCCGGGCATTACCGAACGGTAGAGTTTTCCGGGGAGACCCATAGGCAGTTCGTTCATCAGCGGCGGTTTTGAACGCCGCATTGCGGGCGGCAGGCGCCAATCGCCTTTGTCATCGCGGATCAGCGAAATCACGGCTTTGACCGATTCCACGGGCAGTGGGCTGCCGTAGAGGTGGGGGAAGCGCATCGTTTTGCCTTCCAGGTTTTCGTAGACCAGCGGGATGCCCGTCAGGTCGGGGTCAATACCCAGGATGATCAATTCCGGCAAATCCCGATAAAAGCGGTTGGCAACTTCCTCGACCTGATAAAGGTCGGAGCAATGGATGAAGCCGTCGCGAGTGAAGGGCTGGGGCGTGTACCCGCCGGTTTTGAGGGCGGTTTCCCATTCTGTTGTGGTTGTGATGTGAAAAATCATCGAACCCCTTCTCCTAAGTGATGTTTTCATAGATGCCGGCGGCCGCCCGCATCCAGATGCCTTATTTTACCTTTTTTCAGGCAAGGGACTGCGAGATCTGTCAGGATGGCCGGATTCTTCCGGCATCCGTCTTTCTGCCAGAGATTCCGAAAAAAAGCCTGAAAATGATTGACAATATAGTGTGATATACAGTATAATGCAAATTATAGTATTACAGGAGTTTCCATGCAGAAAAAGGAAGAATTGCTTGCTGGTTTTGTCACCGAAATGCGGCGTGGTGCAACGGCATTGGCGGTTTTGAGCCGACTGGCGGAGCCTGGCTACGGCTACCAGCTAGTCCGGGACCTGGCGGTGGGCGGCGTTCCGGTGGAGGCGAATACGCTTTACCCGCTTTTACGCCGCTTGGAGGAGCAGGGGCTGCTGTGCAGCGACTGGGATATGCGCGAAGGCAAGCCGCGTAAGTATTACCAGCGCACGGAAACAGGCACGGAGGTCTACGCGCGCTGGCAGGAAGAATGGAAGCGTTTTAGTTTAAGTGTTAACAGTTTGCTGGAGGAAGCGCATGAAAACAAATAATCTGATTGAACGGTATATCTACGCGATCAGCCGGCTGCTGCCTCCCAAATCGCGGGAAGACACGGCCAAGGAACTGCGCACGCTCATCGCCGACATGCTGGCGGAACGCGGCACG
>Ga0116171_10001834_pt1 | contig 20693 bp, 21 predicted proteins | sample AD_JPNHW2_MetaG_FD_89798 | JGI IMG/M metagenome (GOLD analysis project Ga0116171, IMG submission 89798) | Active sludge microbial communities of municipal wastewater-treating anaerobic digesters from Japan - AD_JPNHW2_MetaG | ecosystem: Engineered > Bioreactor > Anaerobic > Digestate | place... | reverse complement strand
TTGGCACAGGATCGCGGTGTGTATGTTGTTGCAGCGCCAGGTAAACCTTTCGGGGAAATATATGGCGTAAAATTCGCCTGGATAAAGGATGACAAGGGAAATCGTATGATTGATTCAGAGACAGGACTTCCATTGCGTTCATCTGGTTTTGAAACAACCGATCTTGGTTCGGCTTTGCCTAATTGGTTAGGTGGTTTCACGAATACCTTTACTTATAAAGGCTTCAAATTGACTGCCCTTATCGATATTAGCCAGGGTGGTAAAGTTTTTTCGCAAAGTATGCGTGAAGAAATTCTATATGGTACGACCAAGAAAACGTTACAAGGCAGAGATGGTACTTATGTTGCCAAAGGTGTACTTGCTACCAAAGATGCTGCCGGGAAATATGTTAGTACTGGTGAACGAAATACCAAACAGGTTACCGCTCAGGCATACTGGCACGTAGTAGCGGCCGATAAAGAAAATTTTGTTTCCGAAGAAATGGTTAACGATTTAAGTTACATCTCCATGAGAGAAATCAGCTTGTCGTACCGGATTCCATCCAGAATTCTCGATAAAACATTTATCCGGAACATTGTTGTAGGTGCTTATGGCCGAAACTTGTTTTACTTCCAACGAAAAACTGATGGATTTTCTCCTGAGGCTTGTTCGTTTAATGTTCAAAATACTTCTTTAGGGCTCGAATCAACTTCATTACCCTTAATGCGAACAATCGGTTTTAATATTTCATTGGGACTATAATAATAAGCTATACCGTTATGAAAAATATATATAAACTATTTCAACCCAAATTTTTTCTGGTATTCCTAATTGCATTCGCCTCATCTTGTACGAATGGATTTGAAGAACTAAATACTCCTCCGACTTCTTCGACTAAAATAGATGCAGGGATTCTTCTTGCTAAGGTGCAACGAGACGGAAATTTCATTCAGGGAGGACAAACGGCCAATTGTACTCTTGGTTCTTGGATACAATATTGGAATTCAAGTACAAACCTTCCGACTTCCCGTTATGTATTTGCACATGGAGACTGGAGCGCTTACTATGGTTTTGTAAGAAACCTGGCCCAGATAAGAACTGATCTGTTAAAAGGGCAGGAAAGCACATCAGAAGGCAGAACAAAACTGGCCATTGCCCGAATTGTAGAAATCGATATGTGGCAGTATATTACTGATATGTTTGGAGATATTCCTTTTTCGGAAAGTGCTTTGGGAGAAGACCACCTGATTACACAACCGAAATATGATACTCAGGAGAGTATTTATAGCCAACTTATTCAGGATCTTAATACAGCGATTAATAATTTAAATGCCTCCGACGTTTCGTATGGGTCGTATGATCTGTATTATGGTGGAAATGTTGAAAAATGGAAAAAGTATGCAAATTCGGTAAAACTTCAACTGGGAATGCGATTGAAATATGCTTCTCCGGAATTGGCAAAAACAACGGTTACTGAAGCTTTAAGCCAGCCATTAATAGCGAGCAATTCAGACAATGCATTGGTCCTGACGAATACCGATTATACCAGTTCCTACAATCCTTTGTTGGGGCAGTTTGTCGGTGGAAGCTCCGATTTAAGATACCTCGCTGAAGCATTTGTTTCCCGCTTAGTCAATACGAATGATCCCCGATTGACTAAAATCGTAGCGCCTACGGCCAATTCGGTCAAAGCCGGAACACTTGAATATAAAGGTAAACCAGTTGCCCAGACCGACGATCAAATGGTGGGAATTATTAACGACAATTATTCGACAGCAGCCACCACAACTTATTTTAATTTGAGCTATAATCAGTCGAAACCTATACCACACTACGTTTATACCTATGCCGAGATCTGTTTTTATAAGGCAGAAGCAGCTCTTGATGGATGGGGCGGATTGACATCCGATCAGGCTGAAGGATTTTATCAGGAAGGCATCAAAGCCGCAATGGCATTAAAACCTTTTGAAATCACAAGCATTCCACAAAGCTATGTCGATGCTGAATTTTCATTTAATGGATTGACTTCGGAACAAAAACTTGAAAAGATAATGACTCAAAAGTGGATTTTGTTCTTCGGACGGTCGTATAGTGCTTATGCTGAATGGAGAAGGACTGGCTATCCGAAATTAGTTCCTGGCCCGAACAAAGGTTCAACCAATGGTCAGATTCCTTGCAGGGTTGGTTATCCTTCTGAAGAATCGATACTGAACGAACCAAATTATCTGGAAGCAGTTAGCCGAATGAGTAATGGCGATTCGTATATTTCAAAAGTATGGTGGGATAAAAAGGCTAAATGATCTTTGAGCTTGCTCAATTATCATAAAACCTATTGAGCCAAATTGTATATGAGAGTCAATTTCAGTAATTTAAAATTGACTCTCATATTAATTTGATGCTGTAGAATTTATAAACTCGCTTTCCTTTCGTGACTACTCCACGGTAACAGATTTAGCCAGGTTTCTGGGCTGGTCAACATCGCAACCACGCATCACGGCAATGTAATACGAGAACAATTGTAGCGGTATTATTGCCAGAAGTGGTGAAACCGCCGGATGAGATTTTGGAATTTCAAACAAGTCGTTAACCATGTTTTTTAGTCCTTCGTCGCCTTCGGTAACAACAGCAATAATATTTCCTTTGCGGGCTTTTACTTCCTGAATGTTGCTGACTATTTTTTCGTAGTAATGGTCTTTTGCAGCAACCACAACAACAGGCAAATTGTCGTCAACCAAAGCAATTGGTCCGTGTTTCATTTCGCCGGCAGCATATCCTTCGGCGTGCATGTACGAGATTTCTTTTAGTTTCAGGGCGCCTTCGAGTGCAACCGGGAAAAGATATCCGCGCCCCAGATAAAGGGCATTGATCGCATCTTTGTATTTGGCTGCAACTTCTTTAATGTGCGGGTGCTTTACCAAAATAGATTTTACCTTTTCAGGAATGTCGGCTACTTCTTTTATTAAGTCGAGGTACATACCGGCGGAAATCTGACCTTTTTCTTTTGCCAGTTTGATGGCTAAAAGTGTTAGAACAGTTACCTGAGCCGTAAATGCCTTGGTTGAAGCGACGCCTATCTCCACACCTGCATGCGTGTAAACTCCGCCGTCGGTTTCGCGGGCGATGCTCGAACCAACAACATTGCAAATGCCCAGAATGGTTGCTCCGCGTTCTTTGGCCATGCGCAAGGCTGCCAGAGTATCTGCAGTTTCGCCGCTTTGACTAATTGCAATTACGACGTCATCAGCATTCAAAATGGGATTTCTGTACCGAAATTCCGAAGCATATTCGACTTCAACGGGAGTGCGTGCATATTCTTCAATAAGGTATTCGCCGACAAGAGCTGCATGCCATGAGGTTCCGCAGCCAATAATGATGATTCTTTTTGCTGAAAGGATTTTAGGGAAAACGTCAATCAGTCCGCCTAAAATAACTTCGGATTTTTCAGGATTGATTCGCCCTCTGAACGTGTCTTCTATGGTTTTAGGCTGCTCAAAAATTTCCTTCAGCATGAAGTGTTCGAATTCTCCTTTTTCCAGATCGCCGATGGTTAAATCAACCTTTGTAATTTTGAACGCGACCGGATTGTTTTCAACGGTTTTTAGCGTGAGGCTATCTTTACTTATTATTGCAACATCATTGTCGTTGAGGTAAATAACGCTGTCGGTGTAATTTACGATTGGCGTTGCGTCGGAAGCGATGAAATACTCGTTTTTCCCGATCCCGATCACCAAAGGGCTACCTTTTCTTGCTGCAATAAGTTGTTCCTTTTCGTTCTTGCATAAAACTACAATTCCATAAGCTCCAACAACTTTCGAAAGCGCAAGTCGAACAGCCAACTCGGCAGTAGCTTCTTCTGCATTGCGGTAGTAATATTCAATCAGGTTAACAAGTACTTCGGTATCAGTTTCCGATTGAAATGTATATCCCTTCTTCTTCAGATCGGCTTTTATTTCTGCGTAGTTTTCGATGATGCCGTTGTGTACCAACACAAAATCACCATTCATCGATGTGTGTGGGTGTGCATTCCGGTCGTTTGGCTCGCCGTGGGTAGCCCAACGCGTATGACCAATCCCGATGCTCCCTTTAACATCTTTGTTTTCAACATGTTTTTCGAGGTCTGATACTCTTCCTTTGCACTTAAAAACACTCAGGCTGTTGTTGAATAAAGCCAGTCCGGCTGAATCATATCCACGATATTCGAGCCGTTGAAGTCCTTGAATCAGAATTGGATAAGCACTTTGAGTTCCGATATAGCCAACAATTCCACACATAAGCTTAAGTTTTCAGGTGTAAATTTAAAGGAATAGCAATACAAGACCATTCTGGTTGTTCCCAGTCAAACAAAAATTTGCAAAATGTTAACAGTTATTGCTGTAAATGAATGCTATTACAGCAATTTGTCATAAAGATTGTCGTAAGCCTCAATGTAATTATTTTCTGTTTGATGCTCGAGGAACAATTTTCCTGAAGTTTGAATATATTCGGATATTTCGCTGTTTATTTTTGGGCTTCCCTGAATAACAGCATCAGAAAATTGAATTGCCAATTTGCTGAGGTTAACATACGTCGGGTCATCAACCAATTCCGTATCATCAACTTCAATATTGTTCATTTTCAATTTAGTGCGAAAAGTAGCATCGAGCGTGTTTTTAAAATCATCGCCATAAACCGAGTAAACAACTTTTGAATGTTCAAACAACGGGTCGTCGTGGTAAGCTTTTTTAATATACAATGGAACCAAAGACGTAAGCCAGCCGTGACAATGAATCAGATCGGGCGCCCAGCGGAGCTTTATTACTGTTTCGAGTACACCTCTTGCAAAGAATATTATTCTTTCGTCATTGTCAGAAAACTCGTTTCCCTTGGCATCGCGGTAAGTATGTTTTCTCTGGAAATAATCTTCATTATCAATGAAATATACCTGCATTCGAGCCGATTGAATTGAAGCCACTTTAATGATCAGCGGATGGTCAGTGTCGTCAATAATCAAGTTCATCCCCGATAATCGTATTACTTCATGCAGCTGGTTCCGGCGTTCATTCACATTTCCGTATCGTGGCATAAAAGTCCGGATTTCTTTTCCCCTTTCCTGAATACCTTGTGGTAGGTATCGGGCTTTTTTAGACATTTCTGTTTCAGGAAGATAAGGGGTTATTTCTGATGAAATAAATAAGACTTTCTTCTTTTCCATTTATATCTCCTAAGTTAATTGTGCAAAATTAGTAAAATATCCGCAATTTTCAATTCCAGCGAGTTTTAGTGCCTTTAAAAATCGTTAAGATATACGCGTTTGTTCATTTGATGCAGGGTAACGGAAGAAGGCCGGACTGGTTCTGAAATTTAGTTTTTCCCCGTTTCAAACGTTAAGCTTTTAATCATTTCACATTGTACTTCTTGTATGTGTGTTGTTTTATTTATTTACTTTGCAGCCTCATTTTTAGGCCAAATGCAGGTAGTAAAACACATTGTTGATGTTCAGACAATTCTGAACATCAAGAAGAAAGAGGGTGTTAAAATCGGATTTGTACCCACTATGGGAGCTTTACACGAAGGACACCTTTCTCTGGTTGAAAAAGCTGGCAAAGAAACTGATTTTGTTGTGGTCAGCGTTTTTGTTAATCCCACTCAATTTAACGACAAAGGAGACCTGGAGCGGTATCCGCGCAATCTCGAAAAAGATGTTGAATTACTTTCAACTACTCCATGTAAAGTTGTTTTTGCGCCCGAGCCCAAAGAAATTTATCCCGAGCCTGATACCCGGCAATTCAATTTTGGCTTGCTTGAAGAAGTGATGGAAGGAAAATTCCGTCCGGGGCATTTTAACGGCGTCGCGCAGGTTGTAAGTCGTTTGTTCGATATTGTAAAGCCGGACAAGGCTTTTTTTGGAGAGAAAGACTTTCAGCAATTGGCCATCATTAAGGAAATGGTTCGACGGACAGGTATGCCTGTTGAAATTATTCCTTGCGCTATTGTAAGAGAAGCCGATGGCCTGGCTATGAGCTCACGCAATATGTTGTTAGATGCAGAGCAAAGAAAAAATGCCGTTCACATTTCAAAAACATTGTTCGAGGCAGTTAACAAATCAAAAGAGTTAACCGTACAAGAAGTGGTTAAATGGGTAGTTGAACGGATCAATGAAAATGAATTCCTGAACACAGAGTACTTCGAGATTGTTGATTCAATGACCTTGCAACCGGTGCAAAACTGGACTGACAAAGGTGAAAAAGTAGGATGTGTTGCTGTACACTGTGGTAAGATCAGGTTAATCGACAACATTAGATTTAAATAGAATTGACAATTAGGAGATTAACTATTTACGATTTTAAAGCTGGTGCGAAAAAAAGTAAATGGTAAATGACTAAATAGTAAATCAGAACAAGATGATAATTGAAGTTTGCAAATCAAAAATTCATAAGGTAACAGTTACAGAAGCCAATTTGCAGTATGTGGGAAGCATTACCATTGATCAGGATTTGATGGATGCTGCAAATTTGATTGAAAACGAAAAAGTTCAGGTGGTTAACATTAACAATGGCGAACGTCTGGAAACATACGTCATTCGGGGTGAACGCGGAACTGGTGTCATCTGCCTCAACGGTCCTGCAGCCCGTAAAGTGGCTGTTGGCGATGTTGTTATTATAATGTCGTATGCTCAAATGGATTTCGAAGAAGCGAAAAGCTTCAAGCCATGGATTGTTTTTCCTGATACTGAGACAAACAGGTTGGTATAGAACCATCTGAAAAGAGAAATATAAAACCTCGCTATTAAATAGTAGCGAGGTTTATTGTTTTATGCAGAAACCTTCTTCAAAACACTTAAAACATTCTCGTCAACTTTACCGAAGAAAGAGATTCCTGAAGCACCATGGGTCAGGGCTGTTTTAATTCCATGTTCCAACTCTTCATTCGATTTAAAATCGGGCAAAAAAATGCCGGCATACAGCGGAAATCTTCCACATAGGAAATGTACGCCTTCTTCAACTGCATCTCCAATCCAGCTCACCTGTTCCTTGTAAAAGCCGTGGTAAATCATAGGGCAAACGCCGTTCAAATTCCAGTTGGTCCAGTCTTGACGAACAATTCGGCGCGCAACTTCAGGAGTTGGAAAAACCGCAGCAGTAATGGCTTTTTTGTGTTCAGATGCTATTTCAGCGATGCTGTTAACAATATTGGTTATGCGGTCGTATCTGAATTTACGCCAGGAGAGGCTTTGGTCGGGATATTCGATTTCAAGCGGATCGACACCATGTTCATCCTTGTATTTTGCACGGCAGGTTTCGCAGTAGCAAAAGTCGTATTCAGGCAATTCACGGGTCTGCTCAATTTTATAATTCTGCCAAAGGTTCACCGGAAGAATTACGTCGCAATACCGCACATAGTCTAAATGAATACCATCCACATAATCTTTGTCCAAAATGGCTTTTACCTGAGTCTTTAGGTATTCCTGAACTTCGTGCTTCGACGGGCACAACCACCGATAATAGTTAACATACGGCGGATTTGTTGCACACGACTTTCCCTCACGGCTCACTGCATACCATTCAGGATGTTTATCGAGAAGTTCTTTTTCACCGCGGTTCATGGTCCACATCCAGCGGTGCGCTTCTAGTCCGGCAGCCTTTGCAGCCCGAAAATGTTTCTCGCTGTCGGCTTCAAAAAATATTCCGCGTATGCCCGCATCGTAAAAATTTTTGTAACGACTTTTTAGAGATTGTTCATCTTCCTTCTCGTCCGGATTCTCCCAAACCCAGTGCTTTATGCTTTTCTGCTTTTTGGGCTTTGAAGCTTCATTCCCATAAGCTGAACGGAAGCCAACAATTCCGATTCCTCCAAGGAGCGATGATTTTATAAAGTCTCGTTTATTCATTTTTGTCGTTTTTGTAATAAAATGGTGACTCCTGAAAATCAGGAACACACCAAGCAAAAGTAGAAATATTTTGGGTGTTGAGTTGCGGGTTGCTTTAATGAAAGAGTTAAAAATAAAGAGCCAATACACAAGTTTTCGTATTTTTACAAAAACCTTTTTTGAACAGAACAATGGCCAAAGTTAAGACCAGTTTTTTTTGCCAGAATTGCGGGGCACAGTCGCCCAAATGGGTTGGGCGGTGCAATTCGTGTGGCGAATGGAATACTTTTGTTGAAGAAATTGTTGAACGCGAAAGCCCGAAAACGCTTTCGTTTATAGCAGGAACCGGTAACCAGCCTAAATTTCTTCACGAAGTTTCGTCGGAAAATACTGAGAGAATTGATACTTGTAACCAGGAGTTAAACCGGGTTTTAGGTGGTGGATTGGTTCCCGGTTCAATGGTTTTGATTGGCGGAGAGCCCGGCATCGGCAAATCGACTTTGGTGTTGCAGTTGGCACTTGATCTTAAAGGCAGGAAAATACTGTACGTTTCAGGAGAGGAAAGCCTTCAACAAATAAAAATCAGGGCGCAACGTCTGCAAAAGGAGAATCAGAATTGCTATTTTCTTAGCGAAACCTCATTGGAAAATATATTGGTGCAAAGCAAACAGATCGTTCCGGAATTACTGGTTGTCGATTCCATTCAAACTGTTGCCACCGAATCGATTGAGTCGTCGCCCGGTTCGGTAGGTCAGATTCGTGAATGTACCAATGGCATTTTGAAGTATGCCAAAGAAAACAACGTTCCGGTTATCCTGATTGGACATATCACCAAAGAGGGAAGCCTGGCCGGGCCAAAAGTTCTGGAACACATTGTGGACACTGTGCTTCAGTTTGAAGGGGAAAATCAGTACATGTATCGGATTTTGCGCGCCATAAAAAATCGCTTTGGATCTACTTCTGAACTGGGAATTTTTGAGATGGGAAACTCGGGTTTGCGCGAGGTTTCCAATCCGTCAGAATTGCTGATCAACCGGGCACACGAAGGCTTGAGCGGAACAGCCATTTCTGCGTCCATCGAGGGTATTCGGCCACTACTAATTGAAATTCAGGCGCTGGTAAGTACTGCTGCTTATGGAACTCCGCAACGCTCATCAACTGGTTTCGATCTGCGCCGCCTGAATATGCTGCTGGCTGTGCTCGAAAAAAGGTGCGGTTTTAAGCTGGCCACGAAAGATGTTTTCCTGAATATTGCCGGGGGAATCAGGGTTGACGATCCGGCGATCGATTTGGCCGTAATCACGGCTATTCTCTCTTCAAACTTCGATCTCCCAATCAAAAAAAATGTCTGTTTTGCTGGAGAAATAGGTCTTTCAGGAGAAATACGATCAGTAAATCGCCTGGAGCAGCGAATTGCGGAAGCCGAAAAACTAGGTTTCGACAGTATCTTCATACCCAAAGCTGCGAAAGGAATCAACCTTCAGAAGTTCAAAATTGAAGTTCTACAGTTCGATCGTGTGGAAGTCTTTTTCAGGCAGGTATTTCAGAAAAAAAGCTGAGGCCCCTGACCATCAGCTTTTGTTAACAGTTACACGGTTTTGCAATGGCAGTAGCAAAACCTGTGAAGCCAGGGATTTTGGCTCTTACCCCGAAAGCTTCTCGTTGCTGGCAGGTCTTCTGGCTCTCCTGGTTTTTTGCCAACCTTCCCATAAGCATTTGCTGACAGTGGTTATTTTCGGCAAAACCTCCTTTCGGACAAAGGATTACAGCTGCGGGGACAGCTCCTGATTCGAACAGGATTCCCTCTTAGTTCCGCCTTCGCGGAAACCAGTAACACGTTGCAATATTAGGACATTTTAGGCGTTAAATGGGTTGCCTGAAAGTTAATTAATTCGGAACTTTTGTTTGTCGGCAAAAAAGTAAATTATTCGGATTAAATTTGAACCGGAAAATATTCAGATAATATGAAGCATATCATTGGAATTCTGCTTGTTATTGTAATTTTTGGCGTTTCGTCGTGTTACAACACTGACATAAAAAAGCCAAATAAACTTATCCCGAAAAAGAAATTCGAGAAAATGATGGTGGATATTTATCTGGCCCAGGGGATGTCGTTTGACCAATCGCCGGATTCTCTGAAAAAGAAGATTACTCAAACCGATTTGTATTATGCCGTTTTGAAAAAATATGGTGTTCCCGATACTGTTTTTGTGCGGTCGCTGATTTATTATTCCAGCTTTCCGAAGGAATATGAAAAAATGCACGAACAAATCATGAATATATTCAAAGAAGCAGAATCTCAATACAAGCCGCAAGGCGCAGTGAACGAAGACGAGAAATGACGCAATGGTGTGTCAGTAAGCCGGTTTTCAAGGCGCGGGTAGAAATTAATGCAAATCTTGAAAGAAGTGACATTTTTCTATGCATTTAATGTTTTTAAATTAACGCCAATATTTGCCTGTGAAAAAGCTTGCAGCTAATTACATTCTTTCAGATTCGGGACTTCTCCTGAAAAATGGCATCCTGATTGCGGAGGACGATGGAAATGTCATCGAAGTGGTTGATACAAAAGGTGATCTGGACGAAATTGCACAGCTAACTTTTCACAACGGCATTCTTATCACCAACAATTTATATAACAGGACCAATTCCGTATATCAAGAAGATAATGAGTTGATCCAATTCATTAATCAGAAAATAGGCACACTTCAACAGTTAACAGCCTCGGAAATAATTGATATTGCCAAACAAACTCAGGCCGAATTTCCTGAATTAAAAACATCGGAAATCACTGTCGCTGTATATTCATTATTAAATAGTTGTTTCAGCAGGAAAGAGCAGCCTGGCGTGTTTCTCCTGGTGAGTTCCGATTTAATTGGCTTGCATTTCAAACCTCAAAGCTGTCTGAAGCGAATTTTGTAGAAATGCAATCACCGGTGGGTCCTGTTTTCCTTTCGGCTTAATCCTTTTTGTTTTTTACTTTTGCCTTTTTACTTTTTACCTCGAAAACAGATGTCAACATTTTTATTCGATCAAATCATATTTGGGCCTGTACGCAGTCGCAGGTTGGGTGTTTCTCTTGGGGTTAACCTGATGCCAACCGACAGCAAAATTTGCTCGTTCAACTGCATATATTGCGAGTGTGGTTGGAACCCCAAAAAGCGGGAGCAAAAGTCGAAGCTGCCAACGCGTGAAATAGTCAAGCAAAAAATGGAGGAAAAACTTCGGGAGATGGTCGCTGACAATGAGCTCCCCGACGTAATTACCTTTGCCGGAAATGGCGAACCTACGCTCCATCCTGAGTTCGAAGGGATAATCGACGATACCATAGAACTTCGCAATTTGCTGGCGGCCAAAGCACGAATTGCAGTTTTGTCGAATTCGTCGATGTTGCATAAACCTTCGGTAGTGAGGGCTCTGCTGAAAATTGAAGACAACATCCTGAAGCTGGATTCGGCTTTCGAAGAAACGGTGAGATTGATCGATTGCCCGGTTGGTCGTTTTAATTTGAGTAAAGTGGTGGAAAACCTAAAAGCATTCGATGGCAAACTCATTATTCAAACGCTTTTTGTGCGTGGAAACTTTAACGGGCAAATCGTGGACAACACCACCGAAAGAGAAGTTGCAGCATGGCTTAAACTTATTGAAGAAATAAAACCACAACAGGTGATGATTTATACCATCGACCGGGATACTCCAGCCATGGGACTTGAAAAAGTGAAACTTGAAGATTTGAAGCAAATTGCGTCGCGGGTAGAGTCGCTGGGAATAAAAGTCCAGGTTTCAGGATGAGTTAAAAAGAATTCGGATGTCGTCGCAGTGCGCAGTTTTACACGAAGACTGATAACCCGACAACAATTGCAACCCGAAATTTTATTACATTGGGCACCCAAATTTTAATACCTGTTACATGATAAATTTGCAAATTTTCAGGAAATACCCCCGCATATTTTGGCTTGCCAACTTAATTGAGTTGTTCGAACGCTACGCCTGGTATGGTTTTTATATGGGCTTCGGTCTTTTTTTAGTTGGTTCTAAAGAAACCGGGGCCATGGGATTCTCTCCAGTAGAAAAAGGTACGATCATGGGAACAGGTTCTATGTTGCTGTATTTCTTGCCTATACTCACTGGCGCGATTGCCGATAAAATCGGGTACAAAAAAGTGCTGCTGCTGGCCTTCCTGATTTACGCTTCCGGCTTTTACATGATCCAGCATTTCAACAGCTTCGAAATGGTATTTATTTCATTTATATGGATTTGTGTGGGTGGCGCCTTTTTTAAGCCGATTATTTCGGCTACTATCTCGAAAACAACTACCGGAGAAACTGCTTCTATAGGTTTCGGAATTTTTTATATGATGGTGAACATCGGCGGTTTTATCGGGCCATTTGTTGCCGGAATAGTGTTGGGCAAAGGCTGGAATCTGGTTTTTACACTTTCAATTGTTGCGATAGCTTTGAATTTTCTGATCACTCTTTTCTTCTTCAAAGAGCCTGCAAGGGAAAAGAGTTCAACCTCGTTTTTAGAGTCAATCGCGCTACCTTTCAAGAATATATTTTATACGCTGATTAACTGGCGCTATACCATGTTTCTGATTATTATGGGCTTGTTTTGGAGTGCATTCAATCAACTCTATTATACCTTCCCAATTTTTGTTGAGGACTGGGTAAATACTGCCACCATTTACAATGGCATCCATTCTGTTTTTCCATCGCTTGCCAACTTAATTGGAACTCCCGCTGGAACCATTTCGGCAGTGACAATAAGCAGCATGGACTCGTTTTACATCATTGCTTTTCAGATAGCAGTCTCAGCTTTTGTTATGCGGTTTAAACCATTAAATGCCATGATGGGCGGCATTTTTGTGCTGGCAATCGGACTGTTTATGATGTTCGGGTTTCAGGGTGGATGGATGATTCTGTTCGGTATGCTTATTTTTAGTCTGGGCGAAATGAGCAGTTCTCCAAAATTCACGGAGTATGTCGGTAACATTGCGCCTTCTGATAAAAAAGCCTTGTATATGGGATCGTCGTTTCTGGCCATTGCCCTGGGACATCAAATCGCTGGCTTTTTGTCGGGTGCCCCTTACGAGAAGGTTGCTGATAAACTTTACCTTCTGAAAGCGGAAGTGCTGAAACGTGGATTGTCGGTTCCCGAGATCGGGGAGAAGTTCACCAAAACAGATTATTTTAACGAAGCTGCGAGGCAAATGAATATGAATCAGGATCAGGTAACCCAGTTGCTTTGGAATAATTACCACCCACAAACAATATGGATTCTTTTTAGCTCCATTGCTTTAAGTGCTGTAGTTCTTTTATTTTTGTACGACAGGTTTATCCTTCTGAAGAAATAAGTAATAACATGGCCGGAAAAAATACCAAAGATTGTTGTTTGAGATTTATTATCATTCTTTTCTGTGTTGCTGGATGTGTTTTTCAGGCAAAAGCGCAGGGCTTTACTGATTTTGCTTCATTTTACAAGAAAGCAGAAGATGTAAAAACGGGTGAGCTCAACTTCAGGTTCGAAAGTTTAGGCTTTTTTCAGAACAATGAATACGCAAACACTTTTGTTGACGGATACACGTTGACCGGAGCTATGCTTAGGCCAAAACTGAGTTATACCCCTGCCGACAGACTTTACCTTGAAGTGGGAGCCCATTTGTTGAAGTACAACGGGAAGGATGGGCTCGTCAACGCAGCCCCGTGGTTTTCGGCTAAGTATTTATTTTCTGATAAGTTTTGCGTAGTAACCGGTAACCTCGACCAGACGAATCAGCACGGGTTGCCTGAGCAGCTTTGGGAGCCTGAACGGATTTATACCGATAAGCCTGAAGCTGGACTTCAGTTTTTGTATTCGGGGGAAAAATTAAATGCGCAGACTTGGGTGAACTGGGAACAGTTTATTCAGAAGGGAGACACTTACCAGGAACATTTTACTGCCGGGGTGGCTGGAAAATGGGAGGTGTACATGAATTCAGACTTGTCGGTTAAGTTACCAGTCGATCTGTTATTTTATCATCAGGGGGGAGAAATCAATGCCGCTTTTGACGGAGTGCGGCCTCGGATGCAAACCCATGCCAATATGCTGGCCGGATGGGAACTGGCAATAAAGGCTGGCGAAAAGATAAAAACTGTAAACCTGAACGGGAGTTGGCTGGGTTATAAAGCGGTTACGAAAGACTCGAATACACTGCCTTTTGAAAAAGGACATGCGTACACGTTGGAAGCAAGGGCCGACGCAAAATATTCTCACTTTTCATTGGGTTACTGGAATGCATTTCAGTTTATAGCGCCCAAGGGAAGGATATTGTACCAGTCGGTTTCCGATAGCGATCCAAACTATACAGAGCCCGACCGAACAATGTTTTTTGCAAAATACTTCTGGCAAAAGAATATAAGTAAAGATGCCCGTGTTGCCTTTCAGATTGAGGGATATCGTGATATGTCGTCTGGCGATTTTTCTTACAGTTATGGGTGCTTCTTATTGGTCAATCCTGAATTCCTGATCAAAGCATTTAAGTAGTCAAAGATAAAACCGCCACATTTTATTGGCCCATTCGCCCGCGTAGTCAATTCCGATTCGTTTCGAAGTTTTATATTCTGTGACTGGCTTAGCATTTTCGACCCATAATCGTGGAGATGCTTGAAGGTTTTCACCATAAAATGATTTGTCGAGCTGTAATTCGCGCCCTAAACGCCCGGGACCCGAAAAGCCGTCAATTCCTCTAATTAGTACAGCCGAAGGGTATCCTTCTTCGCCGGTAACCAGGTTCAGGAGCCAGTACATTCCGTAAATCAGATAAACGTAAACTTTGCCGCCTTCCTGAAACATGACCTCGGTTCGAGGCGTACGGCCTTTGGCTGCGTGGCAGGCCAAATCCTCTGCACCACGGTAAGCTTCAACTTCTGTAATCATGTATTGTTTCTGGCTTCCGTCGGCAAATTGTCTCACCAAAGGCTTACCCAACAATTCGGGAGCGACCTCGAGTACATCCCGCAAATAAAATTCAAGAGATAAGCGTTCGTTCATGTTTATTTTTTTCGGTCTGAATATTTTCACCGCTCATTGGTTTTTCGTGATCGGAATAGAGGTACAGCGGATAGAAAAAGGCAAAAAACGAAATGGCGTCGTGGTTATTCAAAGTATCTTCATTAATAAACGAAATGAAGACAATCAGTAAAAATGAGATCAATAAGGCACTCCTTTTTTTGTTTTCAATGAAAACTGGGGCTATCAATGCAAAGCAAATGTATGCCATCCCAATCAAACCGAAATCAATCGCATAGCTCAGCAGCATATTGTGCGATCTCTGGCGGTACTCTTTATTGGTAAAGAATTTGCTTTTGCTGTATTCTTCCTGATAAGCAGGAAAGTATCCGCCTGTTCCGTGACCAAATAAAGGTTTTTTTGCTACTATTTTTAGTCCCATCTTATAGTATTCAAGTCGCTGTGTAACTGAATGGCCCGACGGATCGCCGCCCTTCAGGTATGAGTCTGCTTCCCATATAATCTGGTAGATTCGCTTATAAAAAGTAAATGAGTTGGCAAACTGGTAATTAGTCATTCCATTCTCTATATTTTTGATGTCGTCAGGCGTGAGTTTTTCGACAGATTCAGAATCTTTTCTGAGTCCTTTGGATGTTAAATATCGTATCAGTACTAGCCGGTTAAAACCCGATGGATATATGCTATCGTAATTTAAGGTGCTTCTTTTGTTCCAGGCTTCGCGAATTTCGTCTTCGTTAAGATACAAATAAATATAATGCCCGTTTTCCAGCTCTTTGTTTTGGGTGTCCTGTAAATAAGAGTTTCCTTTTGACGTTTTTTCGTGAAGCAGATTGGGCGACACCTTCTCAACTTGGTAAAATTGATGCACTGTGTGCAGAACATATATCGCTGGAATCGTTGCCAGGACGATAAACACCGAAATGAGGCTTATCCGAAAATACATTTTTTTAATTCGAAGCAGATTGCGGAAGACAACAAGCAGCGAGATAATGAAGAAAACTACCCACCCTGTGACTGATTTTAATATAATCAGGAAAACTGCAAGCCAAAGTATTGTTATGACAAGAAACAGTTTTTCTCCATAGTGCTTCTGTTCTTTGTTCATAAGATACCAGCCCAAAGAAAATATGGCGATGTTAATTAAAAGCGAAAACCTGATGTGGGAAATAAATAGCGACATCTCGCGTGGATCGTGGATTGTAATGTCCGACAAACCCAGCAAAACCCAGACACTGCAAAATGAGGCGACAACGACCGCCAATGCAAAAACATAAAGGATCTGCTTAACCTGAAAGTAGTTTAGTCTGGGTGATGTCCCAATAACGAGAGGTAAAACAAGTAAGGGCAATTGAATGGTGACGTCGAGGACTCCCCATTCCATGCTATTGGTCCAAAGTAGACCTATAACGTAAATGAGGTAGATAGAAATAATCAGAATTAGTCCTTTTCGCTGTTTCAGTAGTCTAAATTTTTCCAGGAAATGCCTGTCAACCAGCCACCAAAACATCAGCACTCCGGGTATAATACTCGACAAAGCCTTTGATAGGGGCAAGCTAATAACCATTAGAATTAAAAGCACATAATACCCCTTGAAATAGGTTGTGGTATGTTCCTGAAAAATACGATTCATTCAACTCCGATTGTAGGGCAAAACTACAAATCTAATTGAAGTTAAACGCAGGCGCAGAAAGGATATTACCTGTTGTTAAAAAGTTCTTTGTTTTTGTCGATTCTCGCTCCTGTTATTAAACAAATACAAAAAGCAAAGTGAGAATACAAAATACAGAAAGCATAATAATAGACATGAGAGCTTTTCTCAATTGCTTTTCGATAATAAACTGGATCCCTTTTGAAGCGAGAATCAAAGGAAGTGTAAAAATTGAGATTAGAATAAAATCCCGGGAAAGCCAGAATACGCCAAGCGCCATAAGTATTAATCCCAGGAACAACAAAATGGTCATCGAAATTATTAGAACCGTATTTACTTGTGCAATTTTTGTTTTCATGGCGTAAAAATTTGCTTGTATAAAAGTAAAGTTAGTTCATTCAAATTAAAAAGTTGATATGTTAAGCCCCTTGAATTCACGAAATGACCGTTTTTTAGCATGAACTGTATCAATTTTCTCATGAACGCATTCTTTTTTGCTTTGAAAATCTTTGTGTTAATTTTTGAAATCAAAGAAACAAGTGTTTGCAAATTCAAAAAAAGAAAATACTTTTGCAGTCCCGAATATTGTCCGTACTTGTAGTTCTTGTAAACAATTGAAAATGTTGAAGCTGTAAAACTTATCAACAGTTCCGAGTTAATAAGTGAAGCGTTTCTAAACAATTGAATTTTAATTAATTGCGAGTTTGGTGTTTAATTTATTAAAAATAAACAAGTGGATGCACTAAGTTACAAAACCGTTTCGGCCAATAAGGCTACGGTAACAAAAGAGTGGGTTCTGGTTGATGCTACAGATATGGTACTTGGTCGTATGGCCAGTAAAGTTGCCAAAATTTTGAGAGGCAAATACAAACCAAGCTATACTCCTCATGTTGATTGCGGTGATAACGTGATTATCATCAACGCAGAAAAAGTTCGTCTGACAGGTAATAAACTGAACGACAAAATCTATTTGAGCTACTCTGGTTATCCAGGAGGTCAGCGTGTTCAGACTCCTTCAGAGTTGTTGGCTAAATATCCAGAAAGACTGGTTGAAAAGGCAGTTAGAGGTATGTTGCCAAAAAACCGTCTGGGAAGCAAAATTTACGGAAACCTGAAAGTGTATGTTGGATCAGAACACAAACAGGAAGCCCAGAATCCGAAATTAATTGATTTAAATACAATTAAATAGTAACTAATGGAAGTAGTAAACGCATTAGGTCGCAGGAAAACAGCCGTTGCCCGTGTATATGTTAGCGAAGGCAAAGGAAATATCACAATTAACGATAAAGAGTTAAAAGAATATTTTACCACAGGCACCCTGCAGTATGTTGTTATGCAACCGTTGAATCTTTTAGGTGTTGCCGGTCAATACGACATCAAAGTAAACCTTGACGGTGGTGGTATCACTGGTCAGGCTGAAGCTTTGCGTCTCGGTATTTCTCGCGCTTTGATCGAAATTAATCCTGAATCAAGACCAGCATTGAAACATGCCGGATTCCTGACTCGCGATCCTCGTGAAGTTGAGCGTAAAAAACCAGGACAACCAGGTGCACGCAAACGGTTCCAGTTCTCTAAACGTTAAGATTTTAATACAAAAAATATTCTTATTTGGATCTAAATTGCAGAGACTCTTTACTGTCGCAAGTAGAGGCTACCCGGCAATTGCTTTTCAAAAGATTATTTTTAAATAGAAAAAAGTAAAAAGATGCCAAGAACAAATTTTCAGGAATTATTGGAAGCAGGTGTTCACTTTGGACACTTGAGAAGGAAGTGGAATCCAAACATGGCTCCATACATTTTCATGGAGAAAAACGGAATCCACCTGATCGACCTTCAAAAAACTATCGTAAAAGTTGACGAAGCAGCCAACGCTATCAAACAGATCGCAAAATCAGGCCGCAAAGTTTTATTCGTTGCAACTAAAAAGCAGGCAAAAGATATTGTTGCTGATTTAGTAGGCGGAGTAAATATGCCATACGTTACTGAACGCTGGCCAGGCGGTATGCTTACCAACTTCCCGACTATCCGGAAAGCTGTTAAGAAGATGATCTCGATCGATAAGATGACTAAGGATAGCGCATGGGATGCACTTTCGAAACGTGAAAAACTTCAAATCAGCCGTCAGCGCGCTAAACTCGAGAAAATGTTAGGTAGTATTGCCGACTTGACTCGTTTGCCTGCAGCTCTTTTCGTAGTTGACGTGTTGAAAGAAAAAATCGCAGTTCGCGAAGCTCAACGTCTTGGAATTCCGGTATTCGCAATGGTTGATACCAACTCTGATCCGGAAGGAATTGACTTTGTGATTCCGGCAAACGACGATGCTTCTCAGTCAATCAGCCTCATCGTAAAAGCAATGACCGATGCAATTCGCGAAGGACTATCGGAACGTAAAGTTGAACGCGAAAAAGAAGACGATGACGATAAACAACCAAAAGTAAAAGGTAAAAAAGCGAAAGTTGCTGACGAAGAAGATTTCGACGAAGAAGATGAAGATCTTGATGATGAAGATGTAGATTCTGACGAAGAAATTGATGAATAATCGTTCAACAACCTGTTAAAATATTTATAATATGGAAATTAGTGCTGCAGATGTAATGAAGTTGCGTAAAGCAACTGGCGCAGGAATGATGGATTGTAAATCAGCTCTTGCCGAATCTGAAGGCGATTTTAATCGTGCTGTTGATATTATCCGCGAAAGAGGTAAGCTAGTTGCCAGCAAACGTGCTGACCGCGAAGCTTCTGAAGGTGTTGTTCTGGCAAAAGTTAATGCCGGCGGTACTTCAGGTGCAATTGTAGTTCTGAACTGCGAAACTGACTTCGTAGCTAAAAACGATAATTTCGTGGCTTTTGCTGAACGTATCCTCGATGCCGCTATTGCAAACAATGCTGCTGATCTGGATGCTGTTAAAGCATTGGAACTCGACGGACGTACAATTGAAAATCACGTGATTGAACAAACCGGTGTTATCGGCGAAAAATTAGATTTGCCATATTACCGTAAAATTGATGCTGCAAGTGTTGTAGCTTACATTCACCCCGGAAACAAATTATCGACTTTGGTTGGTTTCAACCAGGCAAATGTTGATGAGCATGTTGCTAAGGACGTAGCCATGCAGGTAGCTGCTATGAATCCTGTAGCTGTTGATCGTGGTGATGTTCCTGCTGAAGTTGTAGCTAAGGAATTGGAAATTGCCAAAGAAAAATTCCGTCAGGAAGGTAAACCAGAAGCAATGCTTGATAAAATTGCTATGGGTGCTTTGGAAAAATTCTATAAAGAGAGCACACTGTTAAACCAGGCTTTCATTAAAGAAAACAAACAAACTGTTGCGGATTATCTGAAAAGTCAGGACAAAGGTTTGACTGTTACAGGTTTCTTCCGTTTCAATCTTGCTGATTAATTAAATACCAATCGGATAATAAAATCCCCGTCAGGCTTAAAACCGGCGGGGATTTTTGTTTTTCAGAAGTTTATTCTCCCTAAATTTGACTAAAATCTACACTAGAAACCAAAACGATGGAACCAATTGTACTTACCGATCCAAACATTCAGCCAACCGACGAACTTATTTTCGGAATTATTGGAGAAAACAGTGTTTACTGGGAAAAGCTGGTAGATTACCTATACGATAAGCACCTTAATATTACCGAAGAGTGGCGGTATTACAACGATGGGAAAAGCTGGTTGTACAAAGCTGTTCGGAAGAAACAAACCCTTTATTGGATTGGCGTAATAAAAGATACTTTCCGGGTTACGTTTTGGTTTGGCGACAAAGCTGAACCGGTCATCATTGAAAGCACGCTTCCAGAGACACTTAAAGAAGACTTCAAAAATGCCAAACATTACGGACAGCTTCGGGCAATTTCAATCGAAATTCGCTCGGACGATGATTTTACCAACGTCGTTAAATTACTTGAGCTGAAAGCTAAAATGAAATAAGGCGAGACTATTGCAGATAACCCATTTTATCGACCAGATAAGTTAATGTGAGCGAGAGGCAAAATGCAATTACCGGAGCAATAATCCACATCACAAAAAACTTATTCACTGCCGTTTTCCGGAAAATATTTTTGGCTCCCAACCGGGCAATTCCGATACCAATAATGGCTGCGGCGTTCAACTGAATCAGTGACGTTGGAATTCCACGGGTGACCGACGAGATAAGCAATATGCTTGCTGTTACAAACGAAATAATGATCGCTTCAAATGGTCCA
>Ga0116171_10001831_pt1 | contig 20710 bp, 16 predicted proteins | sample AD_JPNHW2_MetaG_FD_89798 | JGI IMG/M metagenome (GOLD analysis project Ga0116171, IMG submission 89798) | Active sludge microbial communities of municipal wastewater-treating anaerobic digesters from Japan - AD_JPNHW2_MetaG | ecosystem: Engineered > Bioreactor > Anaerobic > Digestate | place... | reverse complement strand
GCCGTTGTCGAGGCGGTTGGCGACGATGTCGGGCTCGCCCACGGTGATGAAGCTCGCGGCCTTCTTGTCCTTCTTGTAGAGGCCCTGCTGGAGGAGGTCGTCGTGCATCCGCACGATGGAGATCTGGAAGAGGCCCTGATCCTGGGTCTTCTCCGTAAGGCCATCCTCGAAGGCAAAGCCGAGGACTACGAACCAGTCCACCTCCTCGCCCTTGGTCTGGACGAGCTCGCGGACCATACGCGCCGCCTCGCTCACCGTGCGCTTCGAGACGGTGCCAAAGCGCGGCCCGATGAGGAAGAGGGCCCGCTTTTCCGTCCCGTCAGCGGCCTTCCACCAGCCCTGGGCATTGAAGCAAGGCTCCGCGAGGGGCTCCACGCGGAGGAAGCGGGCAGTCTCGTTCCTGAGGCCGTTCTTGATGCCCGCTGCCTTGAGGTGGGTGGCGACCATCTCGAAGAAGTTCCCGTCCCCATCGTTCGCGACGCTCGCCGCAAGCTCCGCGGGGTTCGCCACCTCGAGACTCTGGAGGGTTTCCACCGTGAAGGGCCCCGCCACGCGGAGGCGGGCGGGATCTTTCTCCGGTTTATCCAGGAGCGTCTCTTCTTTAATAGGGCTATCATTCGCAATATCATCTAGTTTCACATGCGGCACTTTAGAATAGACGAAGCCCTGCCTTAAATCGCGGTTGAACTCCGCGGGTTTCTCGTCCTCGCCCTGGACGCGGAGGCCGCGCTTGGCCCGCATCCTCTGCTCCGCCTCCCAGCCCTCGGGACTGTCCGCAAGCTGGTAGAAGGGATAGGTGGCGCCAGCGATGCGGGTCTTGGCTATGTTGAGGGCTATGCGGCTCGTGTCGATCGTGATCCAGCGCCTGCCCCACTGCTCTGCGATATAGGCCGTCGTGCCCGAGCCGCAGGTGGGGTCGAGGACGAGGTCGCCCGGGTCGGTAGCCATTAGGATGCAGCGTTCGATTACAGTAGTATCTGTTTGGACAACATATACCTTAGGGTCAGTTGTAGAATAACCAGCGCTGCCAGTATCGATCCATAATGAGGAGTAAGGTTCATACAAGAAATCGTCGAAATAGCGAATAAAATTCAGTTGGCTAGCTAGCCCGATTAACCTCTTCGATTTTGCAAGACGATCGAGCCCTACGGGATTTGTAGTTTTCCAATGACGGTGTGCTCCGCAATCATATATTCTCGACTTGAACTGATAGTACCTCTCTTCTGTTTTTCCTGGATCTTGAGAAACAGCAAAGCTTAATTGGGCTAATTTCCACCCAGTTGGAATTAAAGCTGTATTCTCGCGTTGTTCTTTACTTGCAGGAGCAACAGTTTCGGCATCAGGCGACACGATGTATTTATAGCTTTTTAATTCAGAAATGCTCTTTTCGTGAAACAATTGCCGGAATTTTACGCTATTAATATCTTTTGCATACCAAAGTATATAATCATTTTCTGTTCCCAACATCGACGAACCAGATCCTGCCGTTTTCCGGAAAATAATTTCGGAACACACATTCCCACTCCCAAACACCTCATCCATCAGGCATCGTACCAAATGCACGTTCTCGTCGGAGATCTGCACGAAGCAAGACCCGCTATCGCTAAGGAGCTCCTTGGCGACAAGGAGGCGGTCGCGCAGATAGGAGAGGTAGGAGTGAATGCCGAGCTCCCAGGTGTCACGGTAGGCCTTGACCTGCTCGGGCTCGGCGGAGAGGTGCTCATCGCTCCCGTCCTTCACGTCCCGGTTGGTCATCTTCACCTGCCAGTTGGAGCCGTACTTGATGCCATAGGGCGGGTCGATGTAGATGCACTGGACCTTGCCCGCGTAGCCCTCGCGCTCTAGGAGGCTCGACATCACGAGGAGGGAGTCGCCGAGGACGAGGCGGTTGGTCCAGCCATCGGGGTGCTGGTAGTAGTCGCCCACCTTGTCGAGCTCGTCGTGGCCGAGGGCATGGCCAAAGGCCTCGTCCAGGTCGAAGAGGAGCTCGGGCTGGTTCGAGGCCTTACGGCGGTAGAGGTGCTGGAGCATGACCTCGGGGCTCACGTGCTCGCGGCGGTAGAGGGAGCGCACGAGGGCCCTGGTCTCGTCCTCGTCGTCGCCCGCCCCGTACTTGCCCATCCAGAAGAGCTCCGGGTCCTGGCCCCTCGTCACCACGGGGTTGCGGGGTAGGAAAACCTCGCCCTTCCGGAAGGCCACGGTGGGGCTCGCCGCCTCCATGCCCTCCTCCTCCTGGCTCGGTATATGGCTCCGCGACTCGTAGGGGTGCTTCAGCGACTCGATGCTCATTTTTTCCTCCTTGCGCGTAAAGGCCGGGCAATGTAGTATACTTGATAGAGAGTCCCCCGGGGGTGAAAGCAGGCTCCATGCCTTGCGTTCCGAAAGGAACCTAGCCTCCAGCGGGACTCGTTTTTTCTTCCGACAATGGATTCTTCGGCGTGTAGTAGGTATTGGGGTAATGGGCCTGGTCGAAGATATCCTGGACGAGGGAAATCCTGTCGAGAAGGAAACGGTAGTAGCGATAGTCCCCCCTCTCAAAGACCCGGTTGACCGTCCATAGCGTATAATCGGCAACCTGCAGCATCGGATGCTGCGAAGCCTCCTGGACAAATACCCGTATACGGTTCTCGTTCTCCCTTCCCCATTTGTTCTTGAAAGTCTCCATGGCAGACTGGATGGCCAGCCGCATGTTCTGTTCCCTCACGGTATTGCCCATCGAGGCAAAATAGATGTCGATCTCCCGGTACTTGTGCAGCCGGTTTTCGAAAAGCTTCGCGACAAGATACTCGTAAAGCCGTGCTGTCGAAAGGCCGAATTTCTTGCGGAACAGCGCTTCGTTCTTCCGCGCGACTACGACGAAGGCCTGATAATCGGAATCCTTGAGTATCCTGAAGACTTTCTCCTTGACCTCCGGGCAATCCTTGTTGGCATGGAAGGCCCTGAGGGAACTCGCCATGGAAGGTATCTCCTTCAGATATTCATCCGTGGCCAGCTCCGAGCGAAGCTCCTCCAGTGCGCGAGAGATACGTCCGGGGTCCCGGGTCTCGACGTAGCCCACCATGAAGGTCTTGCTGGCGCTCCCCTCCTCGAGGAGATTCCGGCCCTTGCGGGCGAGTATGGTCGGATCGCCTGATTCGTCGACGAAGAAATACATCTTTACGTCAGCGGCTTCCTGCATCCCCTCATTCGGCGAGCGCCGCCTCCACCTTTTCCTTGATGAGGCTGATGTCGTCCACCTCGACAAAGCGCCACTCGTCCCAGCCCTCTGCCTCGCGCACCGCGTTGATGGCCGGGAGCCAGCGGTTCTCTACGTACCACTTCTTGGCGTCCTTGTCGTGGGAGAAGCCGGAGATCTCGATGATGAGGTTGACGACGCGGCCGCCCGCGAGCCTGCAGCGCGCGATGAAATCCGGATAGTAATCGCGCGGCTGGATCCGGTCGACGTAGGGAATGGCAAAGCCGAGGAAGTTGTTCTTCACGTACGAGAGTACGCGCTCCTCCTCCTCGAGGTATTTGGCCGCGGCCTTCTCCCAGTTCGAGTCCGCGACGACGAGGTTCACATGGCTTTTGAACGTCTCTCGCACCGGTTTGCTGGTGAGGCCCGCGACCTCGGCGCTGCTCCCCGTCTTCGCGTAGGGCTTGTAGACGGGGTAGAAACGGTCTCTCCCCGCCTCGCCCTTCGTGATACCCTTCATGATGGCCTCGCAGACCTCGGCGGGGCGCTCAAGGAGGACCATGTTCCTGAAGGCGCCCTGCCCCGTGGCCGTGAGCTTTTCGTCGTACCAGCGATGGACGATGTCGAGAAGGGCCGCGAGGTGTTCGGGCTCCGGCCGCTCGGAGGAATCGATGAAGTTGTGCTTGAGGAGGCGCACCGCGATCCAGTAGTCGACGAGCTGGCGTCTGAGGCCCTTGAGCTCATCGAGGCTGAGCTCCACTGCCTCGGGCGAGAAGGGGGTGCTCATCGTGGTACCCACGGGTATCTTCATCCCGTCTATGCGGTACTCGGGCATACGCTCCCAGTCCGCGGCTATGCTCCCTCCCTCGGGCTCGTAGCGGTAGCGGTCCACGAGAGGGAAGCGTATCTCGAAGTCTCCCGCCCGTTCGGGCAGGGCCTTCACCTTCTTGTACTCGACTGGGGTGGTCGCGCTCTTCTTCCCCTTGCCAAAGACCTTGAAGGGAATGCCCACGACCTGGGCGTACTCGGGCCGGAAGCGGCCCTGGGCATCGGGGTCGTAGCTCTCGCGGCGCAGGGCACGGCCCGCCACCTGCTCGCAGAGGAGTTGGCTCCCGAAGGCCCTGAGGCCGATGATGTGGGTCACGGCGTTGGCGTCCCAGCCCTCGGTGAGCATGTTGACGGACACGACGCAGCGCACGTGGGCGCCGAGCTCGCCGGTCCGCCCTACGGTGTTCATCACCTCGCGGAGTATGGTCTCCTCGTCGATCGCCTCGGCGTCGCGTGAAGGGTGCCTGATGCGGTACTCCTTGCGGAATTCGGCTATCTCGGGCGCAAAGACCTTCTTGAACTGCTCGTCGATCTGCTCGCCCTCCTCGAAGGCGGAGGAGTCGACTAGGATGGTCGGGGGCCGCTGCACGAGGCCGCTCCGGTCGCTCCGGACATTGTCGAAGAGCGGCAGGTTGCCGCCCACGTAGGCCGCCTCCTCGAGCCCGTCCCGGGATATCGAATAACCGGCGATCCAGCGGAAGACCTCGTAGGAAAGGGCCGTGTTGTTGCAGACGACGATGAGGACGGGCTGGCTGCCGAAGAGCGCGGAGGCGCCGTCGGCCCGCTCCGCGAAAGTCTTCTCGTAATGGCCGTAGACCTGCTTGAGGGCGCTCGTCACGAAGTGGTGGAGGTTCGGCTCCTTGCTATCGTCGATCTTGGCCGAGCCCTTGGGGAAGGCGTGGGGATCGTCTTCCACGACCTTGGCGTAGAGGTCGCGCAGGACCGGCACGTCGAGGTTCTGCGTGTTGTCCTTCGCGGGCAGGTAGGGGATCTTCACGAGGCCGGACTCGATCGACTCCGTGAGGCCGAAGTCCGTGACGATCCAGGGAAAGAGCGAGTAGGCTTCATAGCCCGAGCCCTGGAGGTAATAGGGCGTGGCGGAGAGGTCGTAGATGGCCGGCAGGTCGTAGGCCCCGGCCATCTCCTTCACGGCTGAAAACCAGATGGCGGCCTTGGCGTTCTCCGCCGCGGAATCGTCGTTCCGCGACCCCTTCGTCCTGGGCAGGTAGCAGTGGTGGGCCTCGTCGTTGAGGACGAGGAGGCGGCTCCCCGCCTTGAAACCGAGGACCCGCTTCAGCGCCTGCTTCCAGGTCTCCCTGCCCTCCTCGGAGGGCGGGGCCTTACGGCCTTGCGTCTTGTCCTCGCCCTCGTAGACGATGCGCCCCTTCTTGCCATCAAAGGGGCTCGCCTTGTTGCCGGAAAGCGCCCGCGGCTCGAAGGCGTGCCAGTTCGTGATGCGGATCCGCGCATTGAGCTGGGCCACGATGTCCTCATAGGCAGGCGGCACGAGGCCGCGGACGTGGTAGTAGTCTTCCTTCCAGTTCGGCGCGCTCTCCGTATCGACATAGAGGACCTTGAGCCTGTCCTTGATCGTGATGCCCGGCGTGATGACGAGGAACTGGTCGCAGAAACGGGGATCGGTCGGGTTCGCCCTGCGGTTGAGGAAATGGTAGAGGATGAGCATGGCCATGACGACCGTCTTGCCGGTGCCGGTGGCCATCTTGAAGGCCATGCGCGGGAGGCTGTTTTCCTCGTGGGCGGGGTCGACGACGCGGGCCTCCTTGAGCTTCCCGAGGAGCGCGTTGCCGCGATTCGAACGGGGCGCTGCCTCGAGGAGCCATGCGGCGGTCTCGACCGCTTCCTCCTGGGCGAAGAAGAGACGCTGGTGGGCGAGGCGGTCCGGATTGTTGAACCAAAACCGGAATAGCTCGAGGGTCGTGCGGGTCGCCCCGACATAGCCGTCCCGCCGCCAGACGCGGAGCTCGTCCCGGAGCTGGTTCACGAGGAGGGTCTCCACGCCGCCCATGCTTTCAGGGCCTGAGAAGATCTCTCCCTGGGGGCTGGCCTTCACCGGTATGACCGAGGCCCTGGGCAGGAAGGGACGGCGTCCTTCCATCGTCTTCGAGTAGTCGAGTTCGCCTTCGGGAGTCGTGAAGAACCAGCGTTCCGGCTCGCGGTAGGGATCATTGAGGATCGGATTGTCGATGGACATTTGGTGCTCCAGTTTCGGATGACGTATTCTATCCCCGCCCGGAGACCCGGTCAAATGAAGAAATGCGGGGAGCGTTGTCCTAGAAGGTGACGCAGCAGAGGAATCTAGCCGATATCGCTAGGTGTGACTGGATAAGCCTCGATTTATTCCCTTGCTTTCTTCGATGAACGGACGACCTTAGGTTACCTCAACGCCCTGTCGCCCTCTCGCAGTCCTCCAGTCCGAGCCCCACGTCCTCGGGCCGGTGGGCGTCCGAGGCTGTCACGAGCCTCACGCCTGCGCCGCGCATCGCGCCAAGGAGGCCTGGCTCCATGCCCACGCCGGGCCTGCCGTAGTTGTTCGCGAGTCCCGCGCTCACCTCTGCGGCCATGCCGGCCGCACGGAGGGTCCTTGCCAGTCGCGCATAACGCGCATCGAGCTCCCCGCGCACGGTCTCCGAAGGCAAGTAGCCGAAGCACTTGATCGAGTCGGGGTGGGCGAGGACGTCATAGAGGCCGCACTCCGCGAGGTCGATGGAGAGCTCGGCGTGGCGCAGCCAGGCCGCGTCCACGTTGTGGCCCTCCCAGTACTCGGGCCCATGGTCGAAGCCCCATCCGTCGATCCAGTGCACCGAGCCCGTGAGGAAGTCGAAAGGCGCTCCTTCCGTGAGCTTTCGTACGAGGGCCTCGTTGCCCGGCACATGGCAGACCTCGAGGCCCCAGCGCACTTCGATGGGAAAGACCTCGGCCTTCATGGTCTCCACGAAGGCAACGTACTCGGAGAGGTGGAGGCCGGTCTTGCGCGCGAGCCAGGCGGCATGGCGGGGGTCGCGCGCAGCGGCCTCGCGGTAGAGGGGCGCGAACTCGACGAAGCGGTGCGTATGCTCGAGGAACCAGAGCGAGGTCACGCCGCGGGCAAGTGCCATATCGACAAAGCGGTCGATCCAGGCCCTCGTGTAGGGACCGCGCTCGAGATGTACATGGACGTCGGTCATCGCCTGCGGGCGGCCAGGTCTAGAGGCCGAGCCCCGAATCCTCGGCAACGACCTTCTCCACGGCCCGCTCGAAGGCGGGTATGTCCTCGAGGCTCTTCGCAGGCGCGAGTTCCTCGGGGCGCGAGATGGCGAGGATGCGCGCCCGCCCGCGAGAAGCGAGGGAGGCGTCCACGTTGTCGAGGGCGAACTCGTGGCCCTCGGGATCGTTGCCCGGCACCGCCCAGCCCTTGCCCTCCACCCAGAACCTCGACCTCGCGGACTCGACCTCGGCAAGGAGGGCGGGCGCGCGGTAGACGCGGAGGCCGACGTTGGTGAAGGCCTCGGCCGCGCCGCCTGGGGCCGCGCCGCCTGGGGCCGCGCCAGCCGCAGGGCCGCCGGCCGCACCGTGCAGCTTGGCATGTCCGAAGGTCCTCGGCAGGCCTGCCTCGTCGAGGCCGATGGGATAGGCGGGCGACGCGATGCGCGCCGCAGGTATGAGGAGGTCGCATGCGGGGCCGCCCGGGGCCCGCGACAGCGCGTCGAGGGCGAGGAGGGCCGAAAGGATGGTGGCTCGCGAGTTGGCGTCGCCGCCGAAGTTCGTCACCACGTAGTCCGCGCCGCGCCAAAGATCTCGGCATTGCCAGGCCGCGTCTCCATGGCCGAGGGGCTTCCCGAAGGGCGCGGCCTGGGTGAAGAAGGCGCGTTGCCCGGCACCGATGCCGAGGGGTGCGAGGACCTCGCCGTCGATGGCCTCCTCGTGGCCGCGCACGACGATGACGTGGCGGCCGAGGCCGCGCACGGCGGCCAGGGAGTAGGCGGCCACCGCAATACGGCCGCAGCCAGTGCCGACCGAGGCCAGGCGGCCGGCCGGCCCGAGGAAGTCGCGCACGCGGTAGAGGCCCCGGGGCAGCTCGGGATCGAAATCCGGGTCGTACCAGGCGGGACGCCCGGCCGGCGGCAGGACAGCAGCCGCGGCGAGGGACTTCACCCAGCGCGAGCCCGAGCCCGCGAGGAGGGTGAGGCAGACCGTCCTGCTCGCCACGTCGGCGGCGTAGTCGGCGATGGTCGCATACCGCGGCGATGCGCCGCGGCCCTCGCCAGGCGCGTTGCCCGAAGCCGTTGCAGCGGCCGCGGCCTCGTTGGCCGCCTCCAGGGCGAGGCGCGCTATATCGGACCTGAGGCTGAAGGCCCCGGTGCAGCCCTCGCCCGTGAGCCTCACGAGCTCGGCCATCGCGGAGCCTTGCTGTGCCGCCGGGGTCACGCTCCCTGCCCCTTCGTGACGCGGTACTTCTTCACGAAGCCCGAGGGCCGATAGGTCATCTTGGCCTGCCGGAGGCCCTCGTCGCCGAGGTCCTGCTCGCGGTTCACGAGCTTTATGTAGGACGGAAGGGTCTGGGCAAAGGCCTGGTTGATGAACTGGTAGATGCCCTTGTAGCGGTCAACGGCCTTCTCGAAATGGACGGCGAACATCTTGGCCTTGGCCATCGGCTCGCCGAGGCACCAGCCAGCCGGGCTGCCGTCCACGTAGTAGACGCAACCCCGCATGCCGAGCTCCTCGTGGAGCTCGAGGCCCTCGCGGGCCGCGGCGTAGTCGCCCTCCTCGCCCTTCGCCGTGCGCCACTCGTCGAGGATGGCGATGGCGTCGGCCACGTTCTCCTTCGAGAGGGGCTTCTGCTCGTAGCTGTAGGAATTGATGAAGGCGTTAACGAGGTTGCGCTTCTTGTGGTAGGCCTTGCCGGAGAGCTCGGCCAGGTCGGTCCGGTTGTAGAGGTAGTCGAAGTTGTCGCGGTCCTCCGTCACCTCGTAGCCCCACTGCTCGAGCTCGAGGCGGTGGGGACAGGCCGCCTGGGACTCGGAGAGGTTCTTGAGGTAGTCGTGCTTCGACATGAGGTCGTCGAGCTGTTCCTTTTCGGGAAGGCAGCAGGGCACGTAGAAGAAGGAAGCGCCCTGCTTCGAGCCCTCGACGACGAAGGTCCGTCCGGGTATGCGGGAAACCCTGTAGCCGTAGGTATGGCGGAAGAGGTAGAGGTTCGAGAAGCTGAATTCCGAGATCCCGTCGGCAAGGAGGTTGAGCGAAGGGTAGAACTCGTCCCTCATGTCGAGGGAGATCGGCGCGAACTCGGGGTACTGGGGTATTGGCATGGTTCCATGATACGGAATCGACCTCGCCTTAGGCAAGCTCGCCCCTCCCTTTCCCTGCTAGCCCCTTACAACCAAGCTATTTCCCATTCTACCGGGATGGCGAGCTGGAAGAGGGCGCTCACTCCGCAGTATTTCTCCTGCGAGAGCGAGACCGCCTTCTCGACCTTCGCGGGATCGAGGCCGTCCGAGGCCTTGAACTCGTAGATGATCTTCATGCTCGTGTAGCGTTTCGGGTGCTCCGCGGCCACCTCGGCCTCCACCCTCTCGTTGAACCAGCTGAGGGGCTCCCGCATCTTGGCGAGGATGGAGACGACATCCATGCCCGAGCAGCCCGCCAGGGCCGCAAGGAGGAGGGGCTTCGGCCGCGCGCCCGAGTCCTTTCCGCCGTCCTCGGCGCTCGCATCCATACGTATGGTCTTTCCCATGACATCGGCCTCGAAGGCCATTCCGCCCGTCCAGGCGCAGGTGATCTCGTGCTTCATGTGTCCTCCGCTGCCAGTATAGCCGAGGGGGCCGCGAGCTGTAGGCACTTTTCGAAGAACGGGCGCTTGACAAGCCCTGGCAGTCGTTGCATATTTGTGCAATCATACAACTACCGGAGGATGTATGGAGCTTCGCCTTGGCTACTTCCCCGTCTTCGACGCAGCCCTCGTCCTGAGGCAGGTGGCGGAATCGGTCCGCTTTTCGCCCTTCAACCCGGAAATGGAAGCGATCTCGAGGGACTTCTGTCCCGAGGAGCTCGAAAGGATCGAGGCGGTCGGCTCGGCGACGAGGAACTGGCTCGGCGTCCTCGAGGCCCTCCTTGCGCCGGATTCCGCCGGAACCCTCGGCGTCGAAGAAGGAGCCCGCATCCTCGCACGGGAGCCCGAGCGCGCCCTCCCCTGCCTGACAGACGGCATGACCGGCGCCGCAGTCGACCGGGAGACGACATGCGAAGCGGCGCGCCTCCTCGCCCTCGTCCTCGGAAAGGGGATAGGCCCCCTCGCGGCGCGGCAGTCGCGCAGGCTCAAGTCCGCGGTGGACGATCTCGACGCAGCCCTGTCGGGCGAAAGGCCCTGGGACTTCTTCCTCGGCCTCACCGACCGCGTCTACCTCAAGGAAGCCGGGATCCTGGGCTTCAGGATCAAGCCGGAATTCTCCATGGCCGAGGCCGAGGTCGAGCGCCTCATCGTCCTCCCCTCCCTCGTGGCCACGAGGCGCCTCACCTTCTGGTACCGCGGCCGCGACCTCGTCTTCTTCGTCGCCGCCGAGGCAAGGCAGTCCGATGATGAGCCTGCCGACGGCCTCCTCCTCGCCACCCTGGCCCTAGCCGACCGGACGCGCCTCAAGATGCTCAGGCGCCTCGCCGCGGGGCCCTGCGGCAACAACGAGATGGCCCAGGCCCTCGGCGTCAATCCCTCCACCGCATCGCGCCACTTCAAGCTCTTCAAGGATGCGGGTTTCGTGGAACTCCGCGGCGAAGGCGCGCGGCTCGAATACGAATTCTCCCGCAAGGCGGTCGAGGCCGCCTTCGCCTCGATACTCGGCTACATCGAAGGAGCTACGCGATGATCACCCGCTTCGAAGAATACTCAGCCAACGCCTGGCCCTCCCTCAAGACCCTCTTCGTCGAAGGCTGGGCCCTCCGCTTCGCGGGCGGCTACACGAGACGCGCCAACTCGGTCCTGCCCCTCCATGGCGGCGGCGGACGCCTCTCCGAGCGCGTCGCGGCCTGCGAGGCCCTCTTCCGCCTCGAGGGCCTCCGGCCGGCGTTCAAGATGACCGAGGCGGCGCCGACCGGCCTCGACGGCCTCCTCGCCGGGACAGGTTATGCGATCGAAGCCCCGACCGTCCTCATGGACCTCGAGGACATCGCCGGCGGCATCGCCTCCGGCGCGGCGGACGGCGACACGCCGGGCAGCGGAACGGGGCGGGCGGGCCGGACCGGCCTTCCCGGCGCCGAGGCGACTGTCCTCGAGCGGCCCGATGCCGAATGGTTCGAGGCCTGGGCTTCCTTCTCGGGGCCCAGGGAGGCCGACCTCCCGATCGCGCGGACCATCCTCGCGAACATCGTGCCGGAACGCCGCTTCCTCCTCCTCCGCGAGCAGGGAAGGCCGGTCGCCTGCGCCCTCGTCGTCATCGAGGGGGGCTGGGCGGGCGTCTTCGACGTCGTCGTCAAGCCCGGCGAGCGGGGACGCGGTCTCGGACGCGGGATCATGAGGCTGGCCCTCGAGGCCGCCGCCGCGGCGGGCGCGCGATCGAGCTACCTCCAGGTCGTCTCGGGCAACAGCCCGGCGGAGAAGCTCTACGCGGGCCTCGGCTACCGTCCCGTCTACGGCTACTGGTACAGGACAAGGAGTGCATCATGAGCAAATACCTCTATGACAAGGTGAGCGCGATATACGACCTCGTCCGCGACGCCGATCCCCGCGTGGTCGACCTCCTCGCGAGGGGCGCCCGGCTCGGCCCGTCCTCGAGGGTCGTCGACCTCGGCTGCGGCACGGGCAGCCACGCCTTCCTCGTGGCCGCGCGCACGGGCGCCTCGGTGACGGGCGTCGAGCCCTCGGCGGGCATGCTCGCGAAGGCGAGGGAAAAGGCGCCTGGATCGGGGCTCAGGGGCATGGCCTGGTTCCAGGGCTCCGCTGACTCGATGCCACTCGCCGACGCTTCCGCCGACCTCGTCTACATGACCGATGTCGTCCATCACGTGCCCGACCTCGAGGCCATGTTCCGCGAGATCTCGCGCGTCCTCGCGCCGGGCGGCCTCGTGGCCATCGCGAGCCAGAGCCACGCCCAGATCGAGGGCCGCGTTGTGGCCCGCTTCTTCCCCGAGACCGCCGAGGCGGACAAGCGCCGCTACCCCACTCAGGCGCGGCTCGCCGAGGCCGCGGCCCCCGCGGGCATCGCCTTCCTCGGGGACGAGGTCTACGGCGAGGGAGAGCCCGTCACCGTGGACTCGTCCTTCCTCGAGCTCGCGGAGCGCAAGGGTTATTCGGTTCTCGCCGCGATCAGCGACGAGGCCTATGAAAAGGGCCTAGGCCGGCTGCGCGTCGCCGTCGCGGAGGCCCCCATCACCGTCCCCGCCGCCGGGGGCACAATCCACTGGCTCGGGAAGGTGGGCGCTACGCTCGGCTGATGTCTTTTGGTCTCCATGCCCGGTATCCCGCTCCAGCCCCGGAAGGCCCGTCCTCCCGGGGTGTTTTAACGTTTTCTTAACACCTTGCCCTTCCACCTTAAGGTTCCCTTGCTGGCCTTCCATCGCTCATCTTCGGGATATTGGTCATGAGGCCCGCGATACAGCGCGGCCTCCAGGATGGTGACGACGATGTACGTCATGATAATCGGCTGCGGCAGGCTCGGAGCTGGCCTGGCTCGCGTCCTCTCCTCCCAGGGCAACGATGTCGTGGTGGTGAGCGAACAAGTAGACACGAAATGGCTCGGGCCCGACTTCGACGGCGTGACCGTGGAGGGCGATCCGCTCGACCGAGAAGTCCTCGAGTCCGCCGGTATACGGAAGGCGGGCGTCTTCGTCGCGGCGACCTCGGAGGACGTCAAGAACGCCATGGCGGTCCAGATCGCACGGGAAATCTTCAAGGTGCCGATGGCCCTCGCCCGCATGACCGATCCTGCGCGGGAACGCTTCTACCGCGAGATGGGACTCGAGACCGTCTGCCCGACCTCGACAGGCATCAACCAGATACTGGACGCCCTGCAGCGCCGCGCCTTCAGCGCCCTCGGGGCCTACCTCGACCCGGATGTCGCGGGCGTCATGTTGCCCGCCGACTGGGCGGGGAGGAAGCTCGGGTCGGTGGCCCTTCCAGAAGGGAGGCGCGCCATCGGCCTCGAGCGGAAGGGCCGTCTTGTGGCGGCCGAGCCCGGGCTGGTCCTCGCCGAGGGCGATGTCCTCATCCTGAGGCGCCGCCAGGGCATGGAGGCGCAATCATGACCAACTATGTCCTTATAGCGGGAGGCGGCAAGGTCGGATACTTCCTCGCCGCAACCCTCATGAAGAGCGGCTATCGCGTGGGCATGATCGAGGAGGACGGCGAAAGGGCCAAGGAGATCGCCGACAGGCTCGGCATCACCGTGATCAACGGCGACGCGACCGAGCCCGAGACCCTCCGCGACGCCGATGCGGCCGAGGCCCGTTATGTCGTGGCCCTCTCGGGACAGGACGACGTGAACCTCGCCGTCTGCCAGATGGCCAAAGAGGGCTTCGGGGTCAGGGAAACGGTGGCCCGCGTGATCAATCCCGACAACGAAGCCATCTTCAAACGGCTGGGCATAGATGCTACCATCAGTACTACGGCAATTGCGGCCGCGACCATAGAGAAGGTCCTGCCCGCCAACGGCATGCGGCTCTCGCCCATCTTCAGCCAGGGCGATGTGGAAATGGCGGAGGTCGAACTTGGAGAGAAGTCGCCCGTCGTGGGCAAGGCCCTGTCACAAGTCGTCCTCCCCGCGGACTGCCTCCTCATCGCGGTCCTCCGCGGCGCCGCAGTCCTCTTTCCCCGCGGTGCCACGGTCTTCGAGGGCCGCGACCGGGTCTTCGCCCTCACGCGGCGTACGGCAGCGGCCGAGCTGCGCAAGGCCCTCCTGGGAGCCGCACAATGAGTCCCGCACGCATCGCCCGCAGGCGCCAGAACCGTCTCGCGGCCTCAGGCGCCCTGATCGAGATCGCCTATGTCGTGGGCCTGTCCTGCGCCTGCTGCCTCGTCTGCGCGATCGCCTGGTTCGCGCTGGGGTGAAGCCATGACAGTCAAGCCGACCCTGGACGACGTGAAGCTCGTCCTCTCGTACACGGGCAAGGTGGTCATCGGGGTGGCCATCCTCCTCGTCATCCCCATGCTGACCGCCATCGCGGCCGGCGAGTGGGACTGCCTGGTTTATTTTGCCTTGAGCCTCGGGATATCGCTATCCATAGGCTTCCTCCTCGCGGCCCTCGGCGCCACCGACAGGAAAGCCGGCTGGATGCACGGCATGGTCACCGGAGGTTTCTCGTGGATCGTCGTGATGGCGGTGGCCGCCCTGCCCTACTGGTTCTCGGGCCACTACCTCTCCTACCTCGACGCGATGTTCGACGTGATGAGCGGCTTCACGACCACGGGCCTCGTCCTCATCCAGGACCTTGACCATGTCGCGACGAGCCTCAACATGTGGCGCCACCTCCTCACCTTCGTGGGCGGCCAGGGCGTCATCGTCCTCGCCCTCACCTTCCTCGTGAAGGACTCGGGCGGAGGCTACAAGCTCTACGTGGGCGAGGGCAAGGACGAGCGTCTCTTCCCGAGCATCTTCCATACCGCCAAGGCCATCTGGAAGATCAGCCTCGCCTACCTCGCGGTCGGCACCCTCGCCCTGTGGGCGGCGGGCATCGCCATCGGCCTCCCCGTCGGCGACGCCTTCCTCCATGGCCTCTGGGTCTACATGGCGGCCTGGAGCACGGGCGGCTTCGCCCCCATGTCGCAGAACATCCTCTACTACCACAGCGCCCTCTACGAGGGCATCACCGTGGTGTTCTTCATACTTGGTTCCTTCAACTTCGCCCTCCACAATGCGGTCTGGAACGGCAACCGGAAGGAAATCGTGAAGAACATCGAGACGGCCTCCTTCGCCACGACGATGAGCCTCCTCACCCTCGTCACCTGCTGGGGCCTCATGAAGCTGCGCGTCTATCCCGACCTCGCGGCCCTCGTCCGCAAGGGCTTCTACCAGCTCGCCTCCGCGCACACGACCACGGGCTTCATGACCATCTATCCGCGCCAGCTCGCCAACGAGTGGGGCGACCTCGCCGTCCTCGCCATGATAGTCGCCATGCTGATAGGCGGCAGCGCCTGCTCGACGGCGGGCGGCTTCAAGGGCCTGCGCGTGGGCATCATCTGGAAGGCCCTTGTGCAGGAGACGCGGAAGCTCCTCAAACCAGGCTCGGCCGTGTTCGCGCAACGCTTCCACTACCACGGGGAGAAGAACCTCTCCGAATCGCAGGTGCGGAGCGCGGCCCTCATCGTGATCATGTACGTGGCGATCTTTTTCTTCGCCACCCTCGCGGGCTGCGCGGCGGGCTATCCGCTCCTCGAGTCGGCCTTCGAGTCCGCGTCGGTGACCGGCAACGTGGGCTTCTCGATCGGCGTGACCCAGGCGGCCATGCCGTCCTTCCTCAAGGTCGTCTACATCTTCAACATGTGGGCGGGCCGCCTCGAGTTCATGGCCGTCCTCGCGACCTTCGCCTTCATCGCGGCCTTCTTCAGGAGGAAACAGGCATGAACCACGGGAACATCGCGCGCCGCGCACTGCTGTACGTCGCCCTTGCATTCGGAATCCTGGTCGGGGCCGGGGCCGAAGAGGACGGAGCCAGCCCTGCCAGGGTCGGGGCCAAGGCCCTCATCGCGGATCCCCGCGCCTACGACGGCAGGGAGATCCTCTTCGAGGGCGAGGCGATAGGCGATCCCATGCGCCGCGGCGACCATGCATGGATCAATGTCCTCGATGCCGATGCGGCCCTGGGGGTCTATGCACCACTGTCCGACCTTGACACGATAGGCGCTTTCGGATCGAGCCGCGCCAAGGGAGACATCGTGCTCGTACGCGGAATCTTCCACCGTGCCTGCCCGGATCACGGCGGCGACATGGACATCCACGCCACGTCGGTCACCATCGTCCAGCCGGGCCACGCGACGCCCCATCCCGTCGATACCCTGAAACTCATACTCGTGCCGGTTTTCATTGCCCTCGCGGCCGGACTGTACGTCGTCTGGCGGAAACGCGAGGCCGCTGTCAAAAAGGACAGATGGCTTTCCTGAACGACGCCTGAGGGCTTCAGGATGACGCCGTCAGGCACTGCCCTCAGGCGGCAGGACAGAGAGGCGATAGCCGACGCCGCTCTCCGTGACGATGAGGATGGGGCGGGAGGGATCGGTCTCGATCTTCTTCCTGAGGGCATTGACGTAGACCCTGAGATTGCCTTCTTCGCTCTCGCCGGCAGGGCCCCAGACCTCGCGGAGGAGCCTCTCGCGCGTGACTATCTTGCCTGCATAGCGCACGAGGATCTCCAGCACGGAATACTCGGTAGGCGTGAGGTGTAGCTCCTCTCCGGCCGCCTCGACGCGGCGACGCTCAGCGTCGAAGACGAGGCGTCCGCTCCGGAAAACCGGCTCCTCCTGCGGCATCCGCCTCCGGTGCACGGCTTCGACGCGCGCGATGAGCTCGTTCGTGTAGAAGGGCTTCACGACGTAGTCGTCGGCCCCGGATTCAAGCATCGTGACGATGTCCGCCTCGGCGTTGCGTACCGAGACCACGATGACCGGCACGGTGCTCCACTCGCGGAGCTGCTTCAACGCCTCGAGGCCCGACATGTCGGGGAGGTTCACGTCGAGGAGCATGACATCGGGCTTGGCGGCCTGGACGGCCTGCAGGCCCTCGAAGGCAGTCGGCGCCTCGTAGACCTCCCAGTCCCGCGAACGGAAAGCGAGCTCGATGAGGCGCCTGATCTGGGCCTCGTCGTCCACCACGAGAAGGCGCCTCATGCCGTCGTCCTCGCCACGCAGCCGGGAAAGGTGGCCGTCACGACAAGGCCCCCATCTTGAGCGTTATGCGCCACTATGGAACCTCCGTGGGCCGCGGCTATGCCCCTGCAGATGGCGAGCCCGAGGCCAAGCCCCCGGCCGCCCGCGCGCGCGCCGCGCCTGAACCGCTCGAAGATCGACTCGAGCTCGGCCTCGGGTACGCCGGGCCCGTGGTCACGCACACTGAGGACGAGGCCGTCCCCGTCCTCCGACAACGTCAACCCTATCGCGGCCGATGAGGGCGAATAACGCGCCGCATTCCTCAGGAGATTGGCCGCAAGGCGCGAGACCAGGCCGAAGTCCAGCCTGGCGGGGAGGGCTTCCTCGGGAAGCGATATGCGGACCCTGTCTGCCCGGAGCTCCGGTCCCGCGAGAGCCAGGGCCTCGTTGGCGAGATCCGGCAGGTCGACGAGCGACCGGTGGAGTTCGAGGCGGCCCGACTCGATGCGGCTCATCGAAAGGATGTCCTCGACCGTGCGGTTGAGGAAGTCGGCGGCCTCGAGGGCGCCGTCGACGAGGATCCTCCGTGACTCCGCATTCTCGGCAAGCCTGTCATCCCGCAGGGCGCTCATCGAGCCGGTGATCGTCGTGAGCGGCGTCCGGAGCTCATGCGAGACCGAATCGAGGAGGACCTTCGAGAGACGTTCGGACTCGATGGCGAGGGCTGCCTTCCGCCTCATTTCCGCTGCGCGCTCCCTTCCCGCGATCAGGGCGAGATCGCGGCCAAGGGAGAGAACGACGCTGTCGTCCCCCGGCCTCCAGGATCGGCCTTCTGGCCGTCCGATGGCGATGACCGCCTCCGCGGATTCGCCTATCGCGGCGGGAAAGCAGCGGCAGGGAGCGCCTCCATGCTCTCTCGTTCCCCGGCCGCATATCCTGCGCTCCCTGAAGGCTCGGGCCGCCGCCAGGAGGCTTTCGGCATCGGGGCCTTCGCCGGCCGGCGGAGCCGGCATCTGAGCAAGGCCGCTTTCGGCGGGCACGAGGAAGAAGGCCGTAGTCGAGAAATGACTCCCGAGCATGGAGACCGCAGCCCCCGCGGCCTCCTCGATGCCACGGCACTCCGCAAGTTGCTGCGTGGCGGAAAGGAGGAAGGCGTCGCGACCCTCGCGCTCAACGAGGAGTCTCTCCTTGAGCCTGAGCCTTGCCACGAGCCCACCCGTGACAAAGGCCACGAGGAAGTAGGTAACGAAGAGGAAGATATCCTCCGCGGTGGCAATCCTGAGCGTGAATTGCGGCGTCATGAAGAAGAAGTTGAGGAAGACGGCGCTCAGGACCGCGAAGAGGGCCACGGGAGCGGGGCGGGCGAAGAAGGAGAGGCCGAGCACGGCCGCGAGGTAGACGAGGGCTATCGACCGGTAGCCCACGAGGGGCTTGAGGAGGAAGCCGATGGCGGTCGCGGCGACGAAGCCCGCGAAGAGGAGGAGGTATTCCCTCAAGGGGGCCTCGAAGAAGGACTTGAGCCTCTGCGGGCTCAGATCCGTCCGCGGCGCATCCGCATCCTGCACGACCGCGACATCGATGGGCTCGGCTTCCCGCACGATGCGGTCCGAGATCGTGGGGCGGTGCGGGAGGAGGCCGAGGCGGGACAGGCCCGAACGGCCGATGACGATGAGGCTTGCGCCGCGCTCGCGGGCGGCTTCGACGATGCCGGCGGCCACGTCGGGAGACTCGCGTACGACCACCTCGGCCCCGGACTCCCTCGCCAGGGCGAGGTTCGCGTCGAGGCTTTCCGCATCCTCGGACCCGAGCTCCGTTCCCTGGTCGATATGGACGGCCAGCCACTCCCGGCCGAGGGCGACGGCCATCCTGCTCGTCCAGCGCACGAGGCTACCCGAGCTCGGCGCAGGGCCGATGGCGACGACTATGCTGCCGCCTGCGGCCTGCCGATCCATCTCCATCGCGACTCCTTGCAGCAGATGCCGCCCTTATTGTAGCGCCGTCGGACATCGAGGGACAGGTCTCGGCACGGGGCTCATGACGCCAGAGCCGAGCTGTCACCCGGGGCTTTATTCTCTTCCGCATCGCGCAGGCGTTTTTCCTCTTCTCCTGCCACTGATCTCGCGGCAAAGGCGTCGAAACAAGAGAGGAGATCGCGTATCCCGGCGTGCCTCGTTTCGCGTCGGCTTGGCTTCGCTTCCCGAATCCTTGCCTTCATCCTTGAGCTCCTTCAACAAGCCAAGGATACCTGCGCCGCACCGCGCCCGCCCATTCGCGCGCCGTTAAGCCGTCGCGGGACCGGGTTAAGAAACCGTTAATGAAGGCCGCGCGGCGCCGCCGCTCCTGAACGGCCCCCGCCCCAGGGAACCGCCTCGCACGAAGCCCCCGCCCTCCCGCGCGGCCTCCTCCGCAAGCAACGCCGCTGATGAACGGTCACAGCCCCCGTGAGCGGCCTCCAATGGATAAACCCCGTCGCACTTTTCTCGATCTCCGTAGCGCGGCGGGTGGCAGATAAAAACAGCGATCCCGCAAAGCGGTGATCGCTGTTTTCGTCTGCTAGGACCCGCGTTAACGAGTCCATAGAAAGGTTCTCGAGAGTGTTACGCTATCGGCGCCAGCTCCACCGTGAAGTGCCTCATCTGCAGCGCTTCCCAGGTTATGCGATATCCATGCCTGATGGACTGCCTGCGCTCGAAGACGTTGGACACGACGGCCGCCACGTAGTCCATGTGGTCGCTCGTGTAGACGCGGCGCGGGATGGCGAGCCTCAGGAGCTCGAGGGCCGGGTAGCGGTTCTCGCGGGTGTCGGGGTCGCGGTCCGCGAGCATGGCGCCGATCTCGACGCCGCGCACGCCGCCTTCCAGGTAGAGCTCGATGCCGAGGGTCTGGGCGATGAACTCCTCCTTGGGCACCTGGGGGAGGACGCGCTTCGCGTCGATGAAGATCGCGTGGCCGCCGTAGGGCATCTGCACGGGCACGCCGGCCTTGGTGAGGGCGCGGCCGAGGTAGGCCACCTGGCCGACGCGGTAGTCGAGGTAGTCGAACTCGCAGGCCTCGCGGAGGCCGACGGAGAGGGCGCCGAGGTCGCGGCCGGCGAGGCCGCCGTAGGTGTTGTAGCCCTCGAACATGATGTTGAAGGACTGGGCCGCGCGCCAGGTCTCCACGTTGCGGTAGGCGGTGAAGCCGCCGATGTTCACGATGCCGTCCTTCTTGCTCGACATGGCGCAGCCGTCGACGTAGGAGAACATCTCCTTCACGATCTCGCGGATCGTCTTGTCGGCGTAGCCCTTCTCGCGCTGCTTGATGAAGTAGGCGTTCTCGGCGAAGCGGGCGGCGTCGAAGAAGACGGGCACGCCGTACTTCCGGCAGAGGGCCGCCGTGTCGCGGATGTTGGCCATGCTGACGGGCTGGCCGCCCGAGGAGTTGCAGGTGATGGTGATGAGGCAGAGGGGGATCTTCTCGCGGGGATGGGCCTTGAAGACCTTCTCGAGCTTTCCGAGGTCCACGTTGCCCTTGAAGGGATGGTCGATCGCGGTATCGAAGGCCTCGTCGATCGTGCAGTCGATCGCGTGGGCGTGGCGGAACTCGATGTGGCCCTTCGTCGTATCGAAGTGGGAGTTGCCGGGGACGACCTTGCCCTCTCCGTCCCGTCCCACGCCGATGAGGGTTGAGAAGAGGACATTTTCCGCAGCGCGGCCCTGGTGAGCGGGGAGGAAGTAGGGCATGCCGAGGAGTTCCTCGATCGTCTCCTTGAGCTTGTAGTAGGAGGAGGCGCCGGCATAGCTCTCGTCGCCGAGCATGATCTCGGCCCACTGGGCCGCGGACATGGCGCCCGTGCCGGAATCGGTGAGGAGGTCGATGTAGACTTCCTCGCTCTTCAGGTTGAAGAGGTTGTACTTGGCCCTCGCAAGCCAGGCCTCGCGCTC
>Ga0116171_10001829_pt1 | contig 20725 bp, 18 predicted proteins | sample AD_JPNHW2_MetaG_FD_89798 | JGI IMG/M metagenome (GOLD analysis project Ga0116171, IMG submission 89798) | Active sludge microbial communities of municipal wastewater-treating anaerobic digesters from Japan - AD_JPNHW2_MetaG | ecosystem: Engineered > Bioreactor > Anaerobic > Digestate | place... | reverse complement strand
GCTGGCCCGGTTTGTCGTTGTGGGCATGGCCCTTATGGTCGTCCGCAGCGGATGCCAGATTGACGAAGCAAGCGAAGAGTAAAGCAGAGAGTGCCGTGGAAGGTTTCATGAGAGCTCCATGTCGGTTGATAAATCGGTTAATGAAAATTTGGCTTATCGTCGTGCTCGGATGTGCCACTGACGGTGGTGCAAGCTTCCGGTTGGTGCGCACAGGGTTTTGTTTCGCACTGCAGCGTCGTGTGGACCACCTTGAAGCGGTTGGCCAACACCGTCTCTAAGGCGGGCATCAAAGCTTCCTCGGGGGAGTAGGTCTGGTCGTAAACCACATGCGCTGTCAGGCTGGTTTTGCCGGTCGTTAGCGACCACAGATGCAGATCATGGATGCTGAGTACGCCTGGCACGGCTAGCATGGCCTGCTCTACATCTCCTAAGTCGATGCCCTCGGGCACGCCTTCGAGCAGGATGTTCAGACTGTCCTTCAGTAAGATCCAGGTGCGTGGCAAAACCCAGAGGCCAATGGCTACAGCCACAAGCGGATCTACCCAAGACCAGCCGGTTAGCTGAATCACCACCGCGCCCACGATCACGCCGATCGACCCCAGAAGGTCGCTCCACACTTCGAGATAAGCGCCCTTCACGTTGAGGCTATCTGACTGCCCCCCACTCAGTAGGCGGATGCTGATCAGATTGACGATGAGGCCGATACTGGCGACCACGAGCATCCCAACCGAATGGATTTCGGGCGGGGAGGTGAATCGTCGGTAAGCCTCAACCAGGATGTAGAGCGCCACGGCAAACAGCAGCAAGGCATTGAAGGCGGCCGCCAGAATCTCAAAGCGGTGGTAGCCATAGGTTCGCCGGCGATCGGCCGGGCGCCGGGCAATGCGGATCGCCGCCAATGCGATGGCGAGTGCGGCAGTATCGGTCAACATGTGCGCGGCATCCGAGATGAGAGCTAAGCTGCCGGTCAGTACGCCGCCAATGACTTCGGCAATCAAGAAACTGCCGGTCAGTGCCAGGGCAATACGCAGGGCACGTTCGTTGTCGGTGCTTGGGATTCCGTGTGCATGGCTCGCACTCATGCGGCCCCTCCTTTATCGTTGTTGCATCGCTTAATTTTTTGCTTCGGCGTCTGGAGACGACGCTGAAGGCTTTTTGAGTATTTTTGTACCTTGCCGCGCCTGCCTTCCCACCAGCAAACCCATCCGTAAAGCGCCAGAAATGTCAGCATCAGCCCCAGAGTGAGCATGAGGAGCTGAAATTCAAGGTGGCTGTGGATCAAGTGTTCAAACATGAGATGACGGCACCAAGGTCAGGTCTGCTGCGCCTTGCCGCAATTCGGGCAAAACTTAGTGCCCGGGGCGAGGTTCGCATTGCAGTCCACACAATTGCCGGGCACCAAGGCTGCGCCACATTGGGTGCAGTAGCGTCCCCCAAGATTGGTCGCAGAGCCGCACTTCGGGCATGGGCGGCCACCGGTAGTGCTATTGGTGGGGAGCGCTGAATTTGAGGGATAACTATTTCCCCAGCCATGATGCCCGCTGTTCCGATCACGGCCATGATGATCTCCGCCATGCGAACCGGCGACTCCTCGCAATAGTTTTTCAAAAAATCCCATAACAGCCTCCGTTGTTGAGTAGATGAAAGAGTGACCGACGGCTTATGCCGATCGGGCATTAAGCCCCCGGTCACGAACGGAAAACGCTAGGCCTCAGATGGCTGGTCTGTTGATTTCGTGAAGTCCTCCTCATCGGCATCTTTGCCGTGAGCAAGGCGGTATAGCAGCGGCAACACGAGAAGCGTCAGCGCCGTCGATGACAGGATTCCGCCAATCACCACGGTAGCAAGCGGGCGTTGGACTTCCGCTCCAGTGCCTGTTGCTATTGCCATAGGGACAAACCCGAGCGAGGCGACCAATGCCGTCATTAGTACAGGACGCAATCGAGTCAGCGCCCCTTCGTGAATCGCGTCATCAAGGGAACGTCCTTCTTCACGCAAATTACGGATGAAGGAAATCATCACCAGACCGTTCAGCACCGCCACGCCGGACAAGGCGATGAAACCGATGCCGGCTGAAATCGAGAGCGGAATGTCTCTCAGCCAAAGCGCAACGACACCGCCCGTCAACGCGAACGGAATGCCGGTAAACACTAGTAGCCCATCCTTCACGTTGCCGAACATGGCGAACAGCAGCGTGAAGACTAACAGCAAGGCAACAGGAACTACGATCTTGAGACGGTTGGAGGCCGACTCCAGTTGTTCGAAGGTGCCTCCCCACGCTGTCCAGTAGCCGGTCGGAATCTTGACCTCGGACAGACGGGTCTGCGCCTCGCCAACGAAGGAGCCAATATCTCGTCCTCGAACGTTCGCACTGACGACCACGCGACGCTTACCGTTTTCCCGGCTGACTTGGTTCGGTCCAGGAGCGATCTCCAGGCTGGCCACTTCGCCAAGAGGAATATAAGTCGTACGTACATCCCCCCCGTTGCCTGTCGTTACTTTGGGCAAAGCGATCGGCAAACGCTTCAGCGATTCGAGATCCGAGCGCAGGTTATCCGGCAAACGTACGACAATATCGAAGCGGCGGTCACCTTCAAACATGGTTCCAGCCTCTCGACCACCAATCGCTGTCGAAATTGCATCCTGAACGTCACCAATATTGAGTCCATATCGAGCCGTTTTCTCCCGATCGATATTCACGGTCAGCATGGGCAAGCCCGTCGTCTGCTCGATCTTGACCTCGGAAGCGCCGGGGATTTTCTCCAATACAGCAGAAATCTTGCTGGCCGTATCGTTCATCACATCCATGTCGTCACCGAATATCTTGATGGCGACATCGCTGCGTACCCCCGAGATCAGCTCATTGAAACGCAACTGGATCGGCTGGGAAAACTCGTAGGTATTCCCCGGCATTTTTCCAACGGTCTTTTGAATAGCAGCCAGCAGTTCGTCCCGTGATTTCCGTGGCTCAGGCCAATCCGTTTCAGGTTTCAGCATGATGTAGCCATCCGAAATATTGGGTGGCATCGGATCTGAGGCGATTTCAGCCGTTCCTGTTCTCGCAAAAATTCTGTCGATTTCCGGATGCTCCGCTTTTAGCCGCTGTTCCAACTGTTGCTGCATGGCTACTGACTGCGAGAGGCTGGTTCCAGGAATACGCAGTGCCTGAATCGCGAAGTCTCCTTCGTTCAAACTCGGCACGAATTCGCTCCCCATGCGCGTTGCGACCAAGCCTGAGAGAAGAACCACGACCGTCGTAAAGACCAGTACGACCGGTTTGTTCGCCATGACGCCAGCGAGAACCGGCTCATACCAGCGCTTGGCTGCCCGCATCAGGAAGTTTTCCTTTTCGTCCACTTTTTTACCAATAAACAGTGCGACGGCAGCGGGGATGAAAGTGACGGAGAGGATCATGGCACCTACGAGCGCGGTGACCACGGTGAACGCCATGGGGTGGAACATTTTTCCTTCAACACCGGTGAGCGCGAAGATCGGCAGATAGACGATCATGATGATGAGTTGACCGAATAGCAGCGCTCGGCGAGCCTCTTTGGAAGCAGCAAAGACCTCGTGAAAACGCTCGGTCCGGGTCAATGGTCGCCCGTGATGCGCCTGGGCATGGGCCAAACGGCGAACACAGTTCTCTACGATGACGACGGCACCATCGATGATGATCCCGAAGTCGAGAGCACCGAGGCTCATCAGATTGGCGCTAATCTGGTAGGTCACCATTCCTGAAAAGGTGAAAAGCATGGAGAGCGGGATCACCATGGCGGTAATTACAGCCGCCCGCATGTTGCCGAGAAATAGGAAGAGAATGACGATGACCAGGATCGCTCCTTCCAGAAGGTTCTTCTTTACGGTATTGATCGCTTTGTCCACCAGGACAGTGCGGTCATAGACGGTCACCGCTTTGATTCCTTCTGGCAGATTGCGGTTGATTTCGGCCATTTTCTGGTCCACCGCACGCGAAACGGTACGACTGTTCTCACCGATCAACATGAACACTGTACCCAGAACGACTTCACGCCCGTTATCGGTGGCGGCGCCAGTACGTAGCTCACGACCGATGCCGACCTCCGCCACGTCGCGGATACGGATCGGCACGCCTTGGACATTGCCCAGGATGACGTTTCGAATATCCTCTATGCTGCGCACTTGGCCTGGGGCACGAATAAGATACTGTTCGCCGCGCTTCTCAATATATCCTGCTCCAACGTTACTGTTGTTGCGGTCTATGGCGATTACCACGTCCTGAAGTGTTAGACCGTAGGAAGCCAGCTTTTCCGGGCTGGGTGCGACCTGATACTCTTTGGCGAAGCCACCGATCGAGTTAATCTCAGTCACGCCCGTCACGTTGCGCAATTGCGGCTTAATGATCCAATCTTGAATCTCGCGTAGATCGGTCGGCGTATAGGGAGTGCCATCCGGTTTTTTAGCACCGTCTTCTGCTTCAACCGTCCAGAGATAGATCTCTCCCAGTCCGGTAGAGATCGGCCCCATTGCCGGCGCTATTCCAGCAGGGAGTTTTTCCTTGGCTTCCTGAATCCGCTGATTGACTAGCTGGCGGGCAAAATAGATGTCCGTTCCATCCTTGAAAATCACCGTAACTTGAGACAGACCGTAGCGCGACAGCGAGCGTGTCTGTTCCAGATGTGGCAGACCGGCCATGACGGTCTCGACCGGATAAGTCACCCGCTGCTCGACTTCCAGCGGCGAATAACCCGGTGCAGCCGTGTTGATCTGCACCTGGACATTCGTGATATCAGGAACCGCGTCGATCGGCAGGCGCTGGTAGTTATAGATGCCCAGGCCGGCCATGCCAAGCACGGCCAGCAAGACCAGCCAGCGGTGCTCAATGGCAAGGCGAATGATGCGTTCAAACATGTTGTTCTCCCTCGCCTTAGTGGCTGTGCTCGGCACTACCCTTGCCGAGTTCCGACTTCAGGACGAAGCTGCCCGAGGCTGCGTAAGGGGTTCCGGCTTTCATTCCACTCACCACTTCGATGTATTTCCCATCGGAACGCCCCAGTGCTACCGGTTGCGCAACGAAGCCGTCCGGCACCTTGATGAAAACGATGCTCTTGTCGCCGATCGTTTGGATAGCTTCGGTAAGCACACTGACGGGAACCTCGGCTTCGCCGGAAACAACTTCGATATTCACGAACAGGCCAGGACGCCAGGCCATCTTCGGATTGGCCAAGGTGACCCGTGCTTTGGCCGTGCGCGTATCCTGCCCAAGCAATGCCCCCACGTAAGAGATACTGCCTTCGGCTTTCGAGTCGAAGGCAGTTGCCTTAACAACAACCTTTTCACCCACCCGAATGATGTTCAAATCCTTGGCGGGAACGACAATCTCGGCCCATACGGAAGACAAGTCGGAAATCGTAAATATACTGGCATCTTCTTTGACTGCCTCACCGAGCGCGATGTGTTTCTCAACAACCATGCCATCGAAAGGTGCGCGGATTTCGTAGCGATTGAGACTACCCGAAACCGTAGCGCTCGTTCCGAGTGCAACCAGCTTTTGCTGACTGTTGGCAACGGCGATTTCAGCCTCCCTTAAAGTCTGTTGGGCTTGTAGGTAGTCCTGTTCAGCAGAAATTTTTTCTTCCCAGAGCTTCTTCTCGCGCTCGTAGGTCGATTTGGCCAGCGAAAGGCGCCTTTGTGCCGCCAGCAGTTCGCTACGTTGCTCGGAAAGGCCGGTACTTGCGATTACTGCCAGAACCTGGCCGCGCTTGACCGTCTGGCCCAAATTGGCGGGAACACTCTCGACGACACCGGCAAGACGAGGCACGACATGCGCGGTGCGGTCTTCGTTGAAGCGTATTTCGCCGGGTAGTTGCGCGGCGGTTTTGATTTTGGCTGGCGTGGCCTTCTGGATGCCGATGGCGGCAGCCTTGACTTGCTCGTCCGTCAGTTCGATTTTTCCTTCTTCTCGCGTATCGATGAACAGGAAGGGGGTATCGCCCAGACGCGCCGTGATCGCCGCTTCGAATACGTGGGGTTCTGCAATCGGACCTGTGCTCTTCAGGTAGTCCTTCTCGGCGGCAAAGAGAATTTCCTGCTTCTCTCCCCCTGGTCGCGTCAGCGTGATCGAGACTTTGGCCGCGCTTGGCGCGAGGGGCTTGTCTTGCTGGAACAACCAGACACGGAAAGTCGGCTCGCCGCCATCTTCGGACAGCAGCAACTCCAAGCCAAAACCATCCTCGGTAAAAAGCCTGCCTCCATGCGGCCCCGACTTCGGTGCATCCTCATGATGCTCCAAATCGGCGTGTTCCTTGGCATGGTCGTGTCCATCACCGGCTTTGCTGCCATGATGCTCGACATCGGTATGTCCCTTGGTTTCAGCGTGGCTGGAGTGCTCATGCGGTTCTCCATCCGGCTTCGAGGTACTGCTTCCCAGTATCCAGGTGCCAGCAACAATTCCTGTCGCCAGGATTAAAGCAATGGCAGTCCCTTGTTTTTTGGTGAGATTGAAGGTGCTCTTGTTAAAATTGATTTTCACGACTGGCTCCTACGGACGACTGGGTGCGGCGGATGACATCGAATCGAAGGAGCCCAGAATGCGCTCCAGTTCGGCAGCGGTCCGATGCGCGTCGGACAAACTTCTCAAGTATTGGGCTCTCGCCTGAAAGAAAGTTCGTTGGGCATCCAGGACTTCCAGAAAACTGAATTTCCCCAGTTCAAATCCTTTGCTGGCAGCCTCATAGGCACTGCGCGCACCCGGCATGATTTCGCTTTGCAGGGTTTGCGCTTCAACGACCAGCGCCTTCAGACGCTCCTCATTTTGCGTTACCTCCGTGCCCAAACGAAGCTCGGTAGCACTAAGTTCGTCGCGTGCCTTGTCGGCTCGCTTCTGCGCCTCAAGCACATTGCCCTGGTTACGGTCGAAGATCGGGAAGGGAATTGAGACACCGACAATGGTTTGATTGCGCCCAAGTTCTTCAGCTTTTTTGGAGCCCAGGCTGAAGGTTACGTCGGGAATCCGTCGCGAACGCTCCAAGTCGGCAAGCGCAGAAAAGCGATCGGCCTCGTGGCGTGCCCGAAGAAGCGCCGGTGAGCCATTCAAACGGCGCTTGATTTCTTCGGCAGAGCGGACTGGCGGCAAAACATCGGTACGTCCTTCGGCCTTCTCGAATCGAGGCGTCGAACTCCCCCAACTTGCGGCTACACGCTTGCGGGCGGTTACCAGTTCTCGTTGCGCCTGGTTCAACTCTACCCGGGCGGAAGCTTCCGCCACACGGGCCTTGGTTTCCTCCACCGGAGAGATTTTGCCGGCGGTTACACGCCGTGAAGCCGCCTGGCTGGCGCGTTGTGCAAGGCTCAGCAAGTCCTCAGCTTGTTGAACACGCTCCTGAGCAACCAGGACATCGAAGAAGGCACCGATTACTGTTGCGCGGACATCAAGGCGTTTGGCTGCCAGGTCGGCGGCTGCCACATCGCGGCCACGCTCGGCAGACGTAATTCGGGCGGAGCGCTTGCCACCGAGTTCGATCCGTTGGCTGACCTGGATGGTTGTGGTCCGAGTGGCTTTATTCTGCGTATCTTCGACAGAGGTCGAAATTTCCGGATTGGGCAGAACGCCCGCCTGGATCACGGCACCTTCCACGGCACCCAGTTCATTGGCAGCGGCAGACAATTCCGGATTGGATGTCAGCGCGAGATCAATCGCCACCGACAGGGTCAAGGAACCGGTTGGTTCCTTGGTGAGCGCAGGTGCAAACGTCGTTGCAGGCAGCGCGTCCTGCATCTGTGCCGAGAGGTTGGTGCTGGCAAACACCGTGAGTCCGAACAAGGTTCGGAGCAGCAACGTGGCCGCTAAATTTCTTGGGTACATCCGATTCTCCAGTGATGAAATACACGTTGGGGAATCGGCGGGGCGCCATCCGGCAAGCAGAAATGGCACAGCGCGCGGCTCAGGCCGCAGCAAACAGGTTTGGGAAAATGTCCCAGCCCCGCCGATCAGGCGGAAATGGACCAGTTGGGACGTTCGGGCTGCTCGCCGGGCGGAGAAGTCAAAAACGGAACTGTCCGAAAATGATCAGCAGAAACACCGATTTCGGGCAGCGAACTGCTGAATGCGGTCAATGCGGCAATACAGCCTGCATGACAGACAGCACAATCATTGTCCACATCGGACGGAGAAGCTTTAGCCAGTTTCTGGTTATCTTCAGCGTGATGCTTATGGTCGTGATGACCGAAGTGCTGCGTCGAGCCCGTTTCGTGCTGGCAATAGGTCGCCGCCACCGCCCAGGAAATCTGGAGTGGCAAGACAATCAACAGGAACATGGATAGCCAGCGACGCATGAAGTGAATAGTAACAGAACAGAAGTATGTTCAAAACCAGGTCTGCAGACGACGTTGCACTGTGAGATGGGATGGCGATGACCAGGGTTTCTCTGGTCATCGTCTGATGGGTAACATATCTGTCTTCAGGACGGTATTAACCCCCCTGATACAATGCATCGCGTTGCTTCCGTTCTTCAGGCGTCATTTTCGTGGATGGTGCAGGGGTGTTGTGCTGGAGTTTGTCGACATGCTGCCATTTCCCATCGCGATAGGCATATTCGTGCGGAATCAGCGCCCAGCCTTGGTCACCGCCCACGTAACGATACTGGCCATCAGCGCTAACCGGATTGCGTTTGAAGTTATCGAGTTCCTGTTGCACTTGCGCGGCGGATTTGCTGCCCGAATCATGCGCCGGGTAGAATTTTGTCGTACCCTCCGGCGTGCTGTGCATGACCGAATCGGCCAACACCTGCCCTGACAGGGCCAAACCAGCACAGAGAACGGGGATGGAAAGGGCTTGTTTGACGTTCATGATGGAACTCCTTCATTGATGTTTCGGTTCATCGGGTTTGGGGTATGCCGAACAACTGAACGGCATGGATGAACTATAAAAAATCAGCACTGACAGAACGCCAACAGGAAGTTTACAAAATTGACATCTTTCGATTCGTGAAGAAATGAAACTATTGGTTGTCGAAGATGAGCAAAAGCTCGCCCAATACCTGCAAAAAGGATTGGGTACCGCAGGCTTTGTCGTTGACCTTGCCCACGACGGCGTAACGGGACTCCACATGAGCTTGGAGTTCGATTACGCGGCCATCATCCTCGACTCCATGCTGCCCGGCATGGACGGCCTCTCCTTGTTGGCTGCCTTACGCACGAAGAAGCAAACACCTGTATTGATGCTGACCGCGCTGGGTAAAGTGGAGGACCGGGTTAACGGTTTGCAAACTGGCGCCGACGATTATCTGGTCAAGCCGTTTGCCTTTTCCGAGCTGATTGCTCGAATTCATGGGCTGTTGCGCCGGTCGGCGACGCAGCAACCGGAAGCCACGTCGAACCGTCTTGCACTACACGATCTTGAAATGGACCTGGCCCGCCGCAAGGTTCTCAGGAATGGTCAGCGCATCGATCTGAGCGCCAAGGAGTTCCTGCTGCTTTCTCTGTTTCTCAGGAAACAAGGTGAGGTGCTGTCGCGAACCGAGATTGCCGAGCAGGTTTGGGATATGAATTTCGACAGCAACACCAACGTCGTCGAAGTTTCGATCAAACGACTGCGCGCCAAAATGGATACGCCCTTCGAGATACCGTTGCTGCATACCGTACGCGGTATGGGTTATGTCCTTGAACTGCGCGAATGAGACCGGGAAGGATGATTAATTCGACGCTGAGCGGTCGCCTCATACGCTGGCTCGCTTCGCTGAGTCTGGGTGTTCTGGGATGTTTGTGCCTCGGCGTTTTTTTCTCAGTCAAAGCCAATCTTGAAACACAACAGGACCAGCGTCTTGAAAAGCTCAGCACGGCAATTCGGCACCTGTTTGAAGAAACACCTGGACACCTGCAACCGGGGTCGCTTGAACACGACCTGGATGATCTTCTGAAAATCAATCGGGACTCGCATCTCAAGTTAATCGATAGGCTAGGTGAGGCTCGCTTCATCTCGACGCCAAGTGCATGGCCATCAAAAGCTCGCTTTTATTCGTTTGCACTCCCCGATGAAGCGCAGAGGACAGATTTTGCCGTTGCCGAATTGGCACTTGAGACTGCGCCCGATGAAGCGATTCTGGATCGCCTCACAGCCATCCTCTGGGGGGCTGCCTTGATCGGGAGTGCCGCAATCACCCTGGGCGGCTACCTGATCGTTTATTTCGGACTGGCCCCCATTCGAACGCTGGCTGAGCAAACGCGCAGTCTCGCAATCCTTTCCCTAGACACGCGCTTGGAAACAGAGGGGATACCTGCCGAGTTGCAGGTTCTCGTCGATCATTTCAACGACTTGCTGAATCGACTGGAAAAGGCCTATCAGCAACTCGAAGGGTTCAATGCCGACGTTGCGCACGAATTGAGAACCCCATTGGCGAACATCATCGCCAGCAGCGAGTTGGCCTTGCGTAGCAACGACAAGGACGAACACCTGCGCGATTGCATCGGTTCGAATCTCGAAGAAATGCACAGGCTGTCGGGCATCGTCAATGACATGCTGTTTCTGTCGCAAGCCGACCGGGGTGCTAAAGCCCGGCGGATGCCCGTTCAAAGCCTTGCCCAGCTCTGCGCCGAAGTGGCCGACTACTACGAAGCGGTGCTGATCGAATCTGACCTTCAATGGTCTATCGAAGGCGATGCATCAGGCCTGTATGACGCGGCGCTGCTCCGGCGCGTGCTGTCCAATCTGCTGAATAATGCGGCTCGGTATGCCGATCCCGGAAGTTCAATCGTGATTCGTATCGTCGTGGAAACTCATGGACACATCAAGCTCTCGGTGATCAATCGCGGGGAGCCGATTTCTGCTGAAAGTCTGCCTCATATCTTCGACCGCTTTTTCCGCGTAGATGCCTCACGTAGCCACGGCCATCAGAATCATGGACTGGGTCTCGCCATCGTTGGCGCGATTGCCCGGATGCATGACGGGGAGGCCTTCGCAAAATCCGCCCATGGTGAGACAGAAATAGGCGTACGACTGGCCGGCTGATGGCCCCGCTGCTTTTTGCCAACCAACAACGGGTCTTTAGTCTTTGATTTGCGGTGCAGAGGTTCGCAACATCCGCAGACCGTTGGCGACGACCAGCAGGCTGGCGCCCATGTCGGCAAACACCGCCATCCACATGGTGGCATTTCCGAACACCGCAAGCCCGAGAAATACGACCTTAATGCCCAAGGCCAGTGCGATGTTCTGCCAGAGTACGGCATGTGTCTGGCGAGACAAACGGATAGTTTCCGGGATGCGCCGCAAATCGTCGTTCATGATCACCACATCGGCTGCCTCCATGGCGGTATCGGTGCCGGCAGCGCCCATGGCGACACCGATATCGGCGCGTGCCAGGGCGGGCGCATCGTTGATGCCGTCGCCGGTCATTGCCGTCGGTCCATAGCGCCCCTGCAGTTCTTCGATGGCAGCCAGCTTTTCTTCCGGCAGCAGATTGCCTCGTGCATCGTCGATTCCCGCCTGGCGGGCAATACTGGTTGCGGTTGCTACGTTGTCGCCGGTGAGCATGACCGACGTGACACCCAGACGATGCAGATCGGTAATCGCTTCCCGCGAGCTTTCCTTGATGGTGTCGGCTACTGCGAAGATGGCCAGTACCCGACCCTCGGTAGCCAGCAGAGTGGCGGTTCGCCCCTGATTTTCATGAACGGCAAGACGCGCCTCGATCTCGGGGCTGCACAGTCCACGATCCTCGATCAAGCGATGATTGCCAAGAATCAAGGTATGGCCGTCCAGGCGGGCCTCGATGCCGCGACCGGGAAGAGCAGTAAAGTCGGTGAGGCCGTTTTCCGGTAGGTTCAGGCTGGTGGCGATAGCCTTTGAAACGGGGTGGTCCGAATGGCCGGCCAGGCTGGCCGCCCAGGAAAGAATCCTCGATTCAGGTTCGGCGGCCGACAGCACTTCCGTGGCGACCAGACGAGGCTTGCCTTCCGTAATTGTGCCGGTCTTGTCGAGAGCAATGACGCGCAGTTTGCGAGCTTCTTCCAGATAGACGCCGCCTTTGATCAGGATGCCGCGCCGAGCGGCTGCGGCCAGTCCGCTGACAACTGTAACCGGCGTAGCGATAACTAGCGCGCAGGGACAGGCAATTACCAGGAGAACCAGTGCCTTGTAGAGCGCCTGTGTCCACATCCAGTCGAACAACCAGGGGCCGCCAATGGCCACGGCCACGGCAATTGCAAAAATGGCCGGCGTATAAATGGCGGCAAAGCGATCAACGAAACGCTGGGTTGGAGCCCGCGTGCCTTGGGCTGCCTCGACTGCATGGATGATGCGAGCCAGGGTCGTGTTGTTGGCGGCAGCCGTCACCTCGAATTCCAGCATGCCGGTCTCGTTGATGGTGCCGGCGAAAACAGGATCGCCAGTCGTCTTGTCCACAGGAATGCTCTCGCCGGTGACCTGCGCCTGGTTGACGGCACTGCTGCCGGCGGTCACTCGTCCATCCAGCGGGATGCGGGCACCAGGCTTGACCCGCACCTGTGCCCCGATGACAACCTTGTCGGCCGGCGTCTCCCGCCAGCCACCGTCGCCTTGGCGAATCTCTGCGGTTTCCGGGGCTAAGGCGAGGAGCCCCTTGATGGCGTTGCGAGCCCGATCGACGGACCGGGCCTCGATTAGTTCGGCGATGGCGTAAAGCGCCATGACCATAGCGGCCTCCGGCCATTGACCGATCAGGAAAGCGCCAGTCACCGCCACACCCATCAGGGCGTTCATGTTCAATTGACCGCGCCGCAATGCGGACAATCCCTTGCGATAGGTGGAGAATCCAGAGAACGCAATGGCAGCCGCTGCCAACGCCATGCCCAGCCCCTTGAGTAGCAGGGTATCAGGTGCAAAGAAATCCAAAGCTTCGGCTCCGATGGCCAATGCCAGTGCGATCAATGCTTTACTGATCTCGCCGAGACCTGATGGGCTTTCGGTCTTCTGTTCATGCTCGATGGGCTGCGCTTCGAAACCGAGCTGGCGGACGACCTGTAACGCGATTTCCTGAGCAGACTGCTCGCCATCGATGGTCAGGGTCCGGGACGACAGTTCGAAGCGTAGTGACCGAATCCCCTCAATGCCAGTCAGCGCCTTGCGGATATCATTTTCTTCATTGGGACAATCCATGGCTGGAATACGAAAAATTCCCCAATTGGTGTCCGCTACCGACTCTCTTGAAGTAGCAGAAGCAATTTCTGACGTTGCTTTTGAGGCACATCCAGTCTTGCATCCACAATGTTGTCCGGCATCTACCGGGGGGGAAGGATCGTTAATCTGTTTCATGGCTGTCTCCAAGTGATGGCACCATTAGAAACTCTAAAGTCACTCCAAGGTCAACAGGCTAAAGCCACGTCAGGAGATATCCATGAAAATCGGTGAGTTGGCGAAAAAGGCAGATACGAGTGCAGAAACAATTCGCTACTACGAGCAAGCCGGGTTGCTTCCGAAAACGATGCGTAGCGAAGGCAACTACCGCATCTACTCATCACCCCATCTGGAACAGTTGATATTTGTACGCCATTGCCGCAGCCTGGACATGACCCTTGATGAGATCCGCATTCTGCTGAATTTCAAGGCGTCGCCTGACGAAAACTGTGCCGTGGTCAACCAACTGCTGGACGAGCACATCGGCCACGTTGCTCAACGAATTGTCGAACTGCAGGAACTGGAGCGGCAACTGCGTGAACTACGCCAACGCTGCCCAGACAATCGCCAGGTTCAGCACTGCGGCATCCTAAAGGAGCTGTCTCAGTCTGTAGCCAACGAAAAGATGCCGACCAACCATGTTGCCGGCGTCCATGTTGGCACTTCACATAGAACATCACAGTAAATCGTAAGTGCGGTACTTGGTGCAGTCCCAATCCTGGTTATTGACTACAAAATAAATTTCGTCATAAAATTCGTCACAATAAAACATGTGGAAAAAGGCAATTTCGTGGCAAAAAAAGCAACATCCGGCGACGTTGATAGCATTGAAGATGATTTCGCCAATTTGGCCCGTCTTGCCGCCTCAGACTCTCATGAGGATACCCGCTTGCTATTGGCGCGTCTCATACGCAAGTATCGTCAGCAACGCCCTGAGTTAGCCGCACGTCTCGACCAATCACTGAAGGCTTCCCAAACCCGCTCGGCGGGTAATTCAATCCTGCGGCGCGGCGCACCGGCCATGGAGCCAAACGAGGCGCCGCTCCCCATCGACGGAGACTCCCGACTGGCGCTGATCCGGGTTTTCGATGATCGCGCAGGGCTGGCTCCCCCGATTCTTCCCGGCGGCGTTCATGACGCCATCGGCGCCATCATCCGCGAACGCCAGGAACGCGAACGACTGGCCGCTCGCGGTATCAGCCCGACCCGCTCAGCCATCCTGGTTGGACCACCCGGGGTCGGCAAGACGCTCTCGGCCCGCTGGATCGCCAGCGCCTTGGGCAAGCCCCTATGGGTGCTCGACCTGACAGCGGTTATGAGCAGCCTGCTTGGCAAGACTGGCAACAATCTGCGTGCCGCCCTGGACCACGCCAAGAAGCACGCCGCCGTCCTACTGCTCGATGAGATCGACGCCATCGCCAAACGGCGCAGCGATGAATCCGATATCGGCGAACTGAAGCGCTTGGTCACCGTTATGTTGCAGGAAGTCGACCAGTGGCCGGACAGCGGATTACTGCTGGCAGCCACCAATCATCCGGAGCTGGTCGATCCGGCGCTGTGGCGACGTTTCGATCTGGTCCTCAAGTTCGACGCACCGGATGCCTCGGCGATTGCGGTTGCCATCCAGCGATTCCTTGGCGACGACCTGAAACTGTTTGAGTCTTGGGTCGATGTGCTGGCCGCCGGCCTACAGGGGCAGTCGCTGTCGGATGTCGAACGTAGCATTAACGCCTTGCGTCGTGGCCATGCCTTGCAGACAGCACCGTTAGAACAACTGATCGGCTCGGCACTGGGCCAGCGTCAGGAAGCCTTGAGCAAGGCAGAACGCCTCAATCTAGCAATCGAACTGGCCAAGGCGGGCCAGCACACTCACATGCAGATTAGCCAGATGACGGGGGTCGCTCGCGACACCATTCGCAAACACGCGGGACCATCACCCCGCAAAGGCAGGGGGCTCAAATAAATGACTACGCGATACCTGATCGGCCGTGCCGAGTTACTGACCTATCCCATCGAAGCGCCCAAGAAGAAGGTTGGCGACAAGGCTCACCCCTATACGCTTGGCGAGGCCAAGCGCATCATCGTGCCGGAGATCGAGTTAGCCAACAGCATTTTCCAAGAATTACCGGCGAAGGCCTGTGCCGATGATTTAGCGGTGGCCCGTCTGGTATTGCACCCGGCCTACCTGGCCAAGTCGTTTTTCCCGAAGCTGCTGCTCGATCAGGTCGGCCTCGCCTCGGTCGGGTCGCGGACCCGCCGTATCCAGCCGCGCCGCCAAACTCAGAAGAAGGCGCCGCCGGAAGCAGAAACCACGGAACTTTTCGTGGCTGGCACGCGGGCGGCACTGGGAAACTTCCCGGCTTTCGCCCGAAACCTGAACGAACAGATGCCGGTCGCCGAGCAGTTTGCTCGCATCGAGACCTTTGCCGCCATGACCCCATCTGATCGCCTGCATCTTGAGGGCGCCAATATCGGCCACGTTTTCGAGGTCGGCCTGCATTTACCCCCCGAAGGCGACGCCTCGGATGTTCGTGCCATGTTCGCTGACTACGCCAAGGACTGCGGCTTCAGGGTCAATGGCGAATTCGAATTTGAAGCGGGCCGCCTGCTGTTCGTTGCGGTCGAGGGGGAGGCTGCCGCCCTAGAAAACCTGGCCCAGTTCACCCTGACCCGCGTCGTCCGGCCGATGCCGCACTTGCGGGCGGCACGTCCGGTCACCCGCAGCATGCCGCTTGCGGTGTCGTTCTCGTTGCCGAGCGGCGAGCCGCTTTCTCGCGAACCCAAGGTCGCTGTACTGGATGGCGGCCTACCGGCGGAGCACATCCTCGATGGCTATGTCCGCCGCTATTTCCTGGCTGACGAGGATGCGAGCGACGTACCCGACTTCACCGAGCATGGACTCGGCGTCACCTCGGCTTTGCTGTTTGGGCCGATTGAGCCGGAAGCAGCGGCAGAACGTCCCTACGCGCCGGTTGACCATCATCGCGTGCTGGATGCCAAGATCGACGGGGAAGATCCCTATGAGTTGTATCGCACGCTCGGCCACGTCGAAACCGTACTGCTTTCCCGTCAATACCAGTTCATCAACCTCAGCTTGGGTCCGGATTTGCCAGTCGAGGACCAGGATGTACACGCGTGGACGGCGGTGATCGACAGCATTTTGAGCGATGGTGAAACCCTGATGACTGTTGCAGTCGGCAACAATGGGGAACGCGATGCAGCACTTGGCCTTAACCGTATCCAGGTGCCTTCTGATAGCGTGAATGCGTTGTCTGTGGGCGCCGCCGACCGAAGCGGCCCGGATTGGAAACGCGCTGGTTCGTGCCGCGACCTTCGGCTCCCTTGTGGACACCGCCAATGCCCGCCTGCTCAAGCTACGCAGCGTACTGGCAGATCGATACAGCGCTTCGTCCACCGATCAACTGCTCGACCGCGTTTTTTCTCAACCATCTCAAGAAGGATTGTGCTGAAGGGAAGCTGGAATCGCTTGTTGCTGTAGGATGGCTAGAGACCCTTCCAATACGCCGATTTTCTCGGCCACGCGCTGGCCTTCCTCGGCACGTATCGCGTGAGCGGAAACCAGTTCTGCAGCAGCCTTGAACCTTTCCGTTTGTGCTGCCTGCAACTGCGCGGAGACTGCACGTAGCTCTTCCTGCGCCTCGGCCAGACGGCCCTGAAGACTTGCAACCGCTTCGCTTTTGGATAGTTCCAGCGATTGGTATGCGGCGCCGGAGACGGCAAGCTCTTTTTCGACCTCCTGGCGGCTCCGGTCAATCAGCTGATATTCCTTGCGAAGTTCAGCGAGTTCAGCCTCCAGTCGGGGCAAGCCTTCAAGACGGAGCATGAGCTTGGCCACTTCGGTTCGAGCAGCTTCGGCGGCCTGACGCTCACGGGCAACGTCTTCGCGGTTCGTGCCGATGGCAGTTTCAATTTCGGCCAACCTGCCTGCCAGTGCGGCCTTCTCTCCCCGCAAACTTTCAATCGTCACCAACTGTTCGTCGATCAGCGCGGCCTGGCGCTCATTTTCTGTGGCCAAATCTTCGGCAGAGGTGGTTGCTTGGCACAACCGTTCCTCCAAATCGGCACGCCCAACAGAAAGTTCGTGACGGACAAACTCAAGGATTGCCCGTTGCACGGACGGCGGCAAACTCAGTGCGGCCTCGATGGCGAGAGCCTGCGTGCTCTCCCATTGTTGGAAAAGCTTGTGGATAGTGCCGAAGCTTCCCGATCCATGCCGGTCACGAATCTGGCGTGGCGTCGGTTTCCCGCCCTCGGCCTTGATGGCTTCAGCGTATCGAACTACCTGATCATAGGTTATGGTGGCTTCACGCGGCATGATTTTCTTCCTGATTGATATGAAACGTACGATACGAATCGTTATGTATGAATTGCTGAGAGCGTTGGGCGCTACCCTGTTTGGGTGAGCTGCTGCCTGCCCAGCCAGGTCCGAAGCGTTGGGCGACTGACGCCAACGAGCTTGGCGATCGCTGTCTGATTGATACCCAGCTTCTGATAGCGCTCGATTTCCGGACGCTTTTCATCGAGTTTGTAGTGCTTGGCCAACGCGCCTTGCGGACGGCCAAGCTGTTTTCCGGATGCCTTGCGCTTGGCCAATGCCTCCCGTGTCCGCATCGAGATGAAATCGCGCTCGATTTCTGCAGCCAAGCCCAAGATCGTTGCCGTAATTCGCGACTGCATCGAGTTGTCGAATGTCAGTCCGTTCTTGACGATGACGACGGACACCTGGCGCTCAGAAGAAAACTTCAGGATTTCCAGTACCTGCAAAGTACTACGAGCTAATCGGCTGACCTCAGCTACGAGCAAGACATCACCCTTGTCCGCACCGGACAACAGTTCTCCGATTTTTCTGGATCGCCAATCGATGCTGCCTGACGCCGTATCCTCGACAACCGTGTCCGGAACGATTCCCCGCTCTTGGCAGTAGTCACGGATGCCATGAAGTTGATTTTGCGTGTCCTGCACGTTCGTTGAAACCCGCACGTAGATGAAAATGGCCATTTCGCTCCTCTTGGAAAAAACAAACCCCGTTTGCAATTCAATCTACCGAGATGCGGCAGGTTTTTCTGTTTTTTCCCATGTCGATAAACGGCAACGGAAAACGGTGGTTAAAAAATGCCACGCGATGACTCATGCTGTCCTGTGCGGACGGCAAATCCAGGCCGTCCGCACAGGACTCTCAGCAAGGCAATCCATTCTTTGGCTTCATTTCATAGATGAGCAACTCGTCAGGCAGCAGGAGTGGAAAAATCATGTGATCGACAAGACCAATCTCATGCTCGTCACCAGGGCCTTCTGATTTACAAAGCTGCAGGGCGTAGCGGCGACAGACATATTTAAGCTCTGGGTCCCAAGGGATTTGCTGCATATCCATTTGCCTAGCCCGCTCAAAGTTTTCCCCAAGCGCTTTCCGGACAGCCCAGTGGGCAGCATGGGCAAATGGCACTTTGATGGCGGAGCTAAGGGCTTCAATCTGCCGATAAAGGAGCCAGTCAGTTACGGATCGACTCTCGAAAGACAACTTCAGGTTCGGGTAGCCCATGTATGCCGGGCCCCACCAGTCTGCATTCAGCCAGTGCTCAGGCACAACCGATCCATACAGGTATTGGGGGAAGTAGTCTTTAGAAGTCATGGGGGATACAAGCGCCGGTTCAGGCTGCTTCGTCATTTGAATCTCCTTCAGGTTTGTTGGCGGGTTGTTCGGTGGGGTCGTTTTTGACGGGACGCAATTTGTGGCCAAGACTTCCGCAGTACATGCCGGTAGCCGACTGCCGGAAATGGCCGGCCTGGAGAGAGACGGCCAGCATGGCTTTTTGGTGGGTCTCCTGGTCTGCAGGAAGAACGCCAGCCTCTTTGACCGGTGCAGGAACACCGGCGTAACGCTGGTACTCATCCTGCAGATAGCCGTGACGTAGTCCGTGGGCCGTAACGCCAAGCTGCTCGCGCGTGGCACCGAGCTGCCCCATCAGATAGTAGAAACGGGATTGCGCTTGCCGCCATGTGGTGTCAGGCCAGCGCAATTGGGCATTGAGGCGATTTCCAACCAGCTGTTTGGCTGCTTCGATAATGCGGCGTTGGCGGTCGCTACGGATTGGAATCATCCGATGCCTACCGCCTTTCGTTCCGTCGGTTACATACAGATGATCGTTCCCCAAGGCTATTGCCCGCCAGGGACGAATTTCAATCGACTCCTTGGCACGAAGTCCAAAAAACCGCTGAAATTCAAGCATCACCACAAGCCTGGAATCGAGTAGCTTTGCATTTGCAAGAAATTCCTCGACATCGATTCCACTGGCCTCCCAACTGAGATCCTCGGTTGCGGCCGTTTTCCTTTGAAGGTGCTCTCGTCCGCCAGCATAGACACCAATGTCCTCGACCATTCCGTCTTTCCCAATCCAACGGCAAAACGCCCGTAGGTTCGAGAACAGACCATGAACCGTCTTGGTGGCCAGCCCTTTCCCGAGCCAGTGGGAACAAAGTGCCTGAACATGCTTGGGCTTCAAATGCGTCGGACTTTCGAGTCGATAGCCAAGCTGGCGGAGCTCAGCAAAAACTAGACGGAGATTGCCACGTCGTTCACGCCGCGTTTTACGGCTGCTGTCGCGTGGAATAACCCGAATTACCGAATGATTTTTTTGGTTATGTTGATTCAAGATGCGATCTAGTTCATCCCGGAAACGCTTCGGCAAAACCTGATCTGCAAGGGACGTCCGACTCATGCTTGTCCCTCCCGGATCGCTACTAAAACTTTGCTCTGGGCAAAAGCAGGTTTTAATAACCCATGAAATCCCAGCGCCAGAGGGAGAAGTGATGTATGTCTGGTTTTTGCCGGCGATACTTTGAAAATCGGCTGTTGAAGATCAGGAAGCATGCGTCCTCCTCCGAGCCTTGGCTTTGCGAGTCTTCTGCAGAAAGCATTCCCCAGCCTGGACGGCATCAGGGTCAGCCATCATTTCAGAGATGAATTCCGAAGACGACTGTTGGTGGATCTTGTTGAGGGCAGCAGCAGCACGCTTTGCTTTTACCTGCCGGAGTAGCTCGGCCTGAACGATGCCAGGAACCGGGTTGTCAATCGCGGCAATAGCCACCTTGATCGACTCTTCCGAATATTCTCTTTCCAAGGAGCCAGCCAGCGATTCGTCATCGACATCCCAGGTGATGATTCCGCTCGCTCTTACCCGCCGGCGTTTAATGGCAGCAGCAGAAGCGGTGTCCTCCTTATGCCACTGCTGCTGTGGAGGCAGTTCTGCTTCATGAATAGCGGAACCGTGAAATTGAAGACCCTTAGCATCGGGATCTCCGAACGTCTGACTTACCGATTCTCGGATTTCCCAGACTTCGGTTGCTGGCTCACTGTCAGACGAAGTCGCAAGAGGAGAAATCCTGGCCCACTTCTGTGGATTGACCAGTATCCAGCGCTTACCATGAAGCTTGCCATCATCGCTCTGAATTGGCTCAAATCGGATGGCTCCAACATTTTGCAGTTCCCTCAGTCTGGATCGAATTGCATCCTTTCGTTCAGGCCCCATGCGCGAGAGATGTCCGATGTTGGGGCGCCAGCCAGCCGGCAAGTCCCAAAGGAAG
>Ga0116171_10001828_pt1 | contig 20728 bp, 14 predicted proteins | sample AD_JPNHW2_MetaG_FD_89798 | JGI IMG/M metagenome (GOLD analysis project Ga0116171, IMG submission 89798) | Active sludge microbial communities of municipal wastewater-treating anaerobic digesters from Japan - AD_JPNHW2_MetaG | ecosystem: Engineered > Bioreactor > Anaerobic > Digestate | place... | reverse complement strand
GAAATGGTCGCTATAGGAGGTGTTTTTGCGATAATACTCCTGCCCAATCTTATCCGCATGTGGTACTACATTGTCTGGCCTAAAACAAAAAAGATAGATGTGAAAGTTTATTTGATGTCACTTAAAGAACTTTTTGTTCACATGTTTACACAGAAGCGAACCTTGTCGTGCGATGAAAACAAACCGGACAAGCTGTGGTGGTTTGAACACCTGATCCTTGTCATTGGTTATCTGACGTTACTGTTTACAACAGTTTTCCTGGACTGGTTTCAGACTGAAAATATTTTTGTCAATGTTTTGGGCTACGTTGTAAGTGCTGTCATTTTTGTTGTAACCTTTGATTTCGTATTACGAAGAATCCGGAAGCGCAGCCAGAAAACCTCGTTTTCGCATCCTTCCGACTGGTTTTTTGTGATCTGGCTGTTCTTAATGGGTTTCAGCGCTTTTGTGGTAAAATTGATGATTGATTTTGATGTTCTCGAAAACAGCTTCTGGGTATACCTGTTTCATCTGACCATTTTAGTGCAATGGGCTCTGATCATCGTGCCCTTCGGAAAATGGACACATTTTTTATATCGTTCTTTCGCAATGTATTATGCAAGTATTATTAGTCATGCAACTTTAAAAAAAACAAATAAATAATTAAAAAATTATGGAAATAAAAGTAGTTTTTGACGGAAAGAAAAAAGTCAATGCCCTGGTGGGCAATCATGTTGTGAAAACGGACCAGCCTGTAATGGGAGGCGGTGAAGATTCTGCGGTTACGCCGTATGAGCTGTTCCTTGCTTCCATGGCTACATGTGCGGGTATTTTTGTTAAAGGTTTTTGTGACAACAGGGGAATTCCTGCAGAGGGTATCTATCTTACCCAGCACCATGTATTTGATGATAAAGGTTTTGCCACTGACATTGAAATTAAAGTGCACCTTCCAAAAGATTTTCCGGAAAAGTATATAGATTCGGTGGTACATGTGGCCAACCTCTGCAAGGTAAAACAACAACTGACCACTCCCCCGGCAATGAAAGTAACTTCAATAATAGACTAAAACGGGTTCGGTAGAATTTAATCATCTATAAATAAAATTATTAGCTATGTTTTCGTTTTTAAAAAATATATTTAAGACTCAGTCCCCGGTTGATTATCAGGAACTGATTAAGAGAGGGGCCGTTATACTTGACGTCAGGTCAAAAGGCGAATTTCAATCAGGACATATCAAAGGCTCTGTAAATGTACCGGTCAACAGATTAAATGAATATGTTGGCAAATTAAATAAGGATAAACCGGTAATTACATGTTGTGCATCAGGCGCCCGCAGTTCAGCAGCCCGCAGCATGCTCAAATCCCAGGGCTTTGAGGTTTATAATGCAGGCCCATGGACAAACCTGAGGCATTTAAAATAAAAAGTACCGTAAATCATATTCAATAATTTATAGTTCATAGTGTTGGCGGGTTTATTCGAACAGAAATTGTGTATAAGTATTTATTTATGAGGCAAATTATGAGCCTAATGTATTAGTTTTGAAGAAGAACATGATGCTTTTCGACAGATTTGATGAAGACGTCCTGAGTTATGAATTTTGTAACATTATGAATTTTAGTTTCGTACAATAGTAAAAAGAATTCTTTGCAATGATTTTTAGATAAATTTTATAAAATGTGATAATTATTTGTTGGTTTCACTTTTTTATGTTGATAATATTTTTAATTTTGATAATCAGGAACATAAATTTTTAATATTTTTGCTAAACCTTATTATTTGACACAAAGGACCTTGATTAAAGCTTTTTATAAAAATTAGTAACAGTTTTTTGTTCTTAACAGATTTTTCTCTCATATAAAACTTCTAAAGAGAAGATAACTATGAGTAGTTAAATGAAAAAATCAATCCTATGAAAATCGAGGTAACATTTGATGGAAAGAAAAAAGTGAAAGCCCGGATGGGTCGGCATCTGGTAATGACAGATAAACCCGCCACCAGCGGAGGGGACGATGTTGCAGTTACTCCCTACGATTTGTTCCTTACTTCACTGGCAACCTGTGCCGGCATCTACATCAAAGATTTTTGTGATTACAGGGGATTTTCTACTGATGGAATAACGCTTACACAAACCCACCACATGAATGATATGGGGTTTGCCACCAAAATTGACCTTGTCATAAACCTGCCCGAAGGATTTCCCGAAAAATATGTAGAATCTTTGATACGTGTTGCCGGCCTGTGTAAGGTGAACCAGCAGCTGCTGTCGCTGCCTGAGTTGTCGGTAAAATCACGGGTTGTTAAGAAGAACAAGCACCCGGAAATAAGTACGATTCATCATGATATCCTGAATTAAAACTGTTTTTCCGGCCTATTATACCTGTTTCTTCTGACATCACCCTATACAGGGATTCATATTCTTATTCTGAATAGTTTTAAATGAAAGTAAGAATCTATTGTGTTCTGATAGCTTGCCAATAAATTTGTTGCTTAAATTACTGATAACTTTAGCAAGTTTTTCTTTTTTATACCTTAGAATACGGCGGATAGTGCAATTTTGACCTTGCCTTACTGTACTATTTTCATGTAGCATCGGCATTAATCCGCCGGTGGCGGATAATTTATTTTTTGAGACTAAAAAATTAATACAACTGGCATTACTACTAAAATCCCTGATTTTCTTTTGTCGTCCCGAAGGGAGAAAAATTCTTGTGAATTTTTCAGGTTAAATAATTCCCGAAATCTGATAAATAATTAACAAATAATGAATTATCACATGTTTTATAATTGTGCTTTTAGAAAAAAATTTATGGGGTTTGATAAATTCGTCTTGAAAAATTTGAATTTTTTAGTATAAAAAGCTAATTTTGTATGTTAATTTTGTTTTTTAAAATTTGCTAGCTTTTATTATTTATAAATCATGAAGAAGAAAGTATATTGTTTACTCATTTTACTTTTAATATTGAAGAACATTTCTGTACATGGGTATGCTCAATCATTCTCATTTGTTCATATTACTGACGTACATGCCTCTGATGGTACCGGAAACATTGGAAACTATGATGACCAGGGGGTGATGTTTCATTGCATGATGCAAATGTGTAATTTACTTGATCCCAGGCCGGACTTTGTGGTCGTTTCCGGTGATATTTCGAATATAGGTTCAAAAAGCCCGGACGGCATGTACAATGCAATCACCCGTCACCTGTTTCCAGCCGGAGGGTTGTCCTTTCCCGGAAACGGGGATTTTTTTATCGATTCCGCACAAACAATTCCCATTTACTTTGTTTCAGGCAATCATGAGTATTATGAGTCACTGTTGCTGGGGCTTGACCAAGCCGATGCGCCTGAATATTACCCGGAGTTTCTTGCCCCTGATGAAGATTATTCAGTGGTATTCAATAATGCCATTTTATTATTTATCAGAACCGGATATGATATTCCGTTTTACCAGGATCCCTCCCTCGCTGCGATTAATGGTTCCGGGATTGCTGACGCACAATGCCAGTGGATGAGATCTACCCTGGCTTCAGCCGATTCAGCAGGTATAATGCGGAAGATTATTGTTACTCATCACCCGATTGTGAATATTTCAGGCACCAATTATGACGGAACGCCAAATTCTGAAGTATATGCAGGGCTTGATGACGGGTCATTTAAAACAAACAGGGAAAACTTTATGAATATCTGTGATTCAAACGGTGTTGACCTGGTTTTGTCCGGGCATGTACATCAGAATGTTGTTACCAACCGTGCCGGTGAGCATATTGATGAAGACTGGCCCTATGGAACACGTTATGTTCAGACAGCAAAAGCCTTTCGTGGTGCATACAGGATAATCACCGTTGATTCAAATTTTGTTAGTGTCGGAACTCCAATGGTAGTTGATTGTAATTCCTTGGGTATACACTCTGGTAAAAATGTTAGTTGTGAAGTGATTCCCAATCCATTTACGAATAATGCCGTTCTGAGTTTTTCAACAAATGAACCTATCCAAAACCTTGAAGTAAAGCTTTACGATGTTTTAGGGCGTGAAGCAAAAGTGTTTTCAAATATTCATGAAAACCAGATAAATATTGATAGGGGCAATCTGGTGGCGGGTATTTATTTTTACAAACTCACCAGTACCGACGGGAGGAGCGGAAGTGGAAAATTGGTTATAACCGATTAAATCATCTGCAGTCGAAAAAGTTTTTAAAACTTATTCCTTTTCATAAGAATAATCCATTGCTGACAACACTTCAACAAAAAACCAGGTTTTCTGTAAACTGTATACTGTTAACTGATAACTTATAACTTATAACTTATAACTTATAACTTATAACTGATAACTGCTACCCTATATCCACCTCATCAAACTAAAATCCTGCCTGTTGGCAAGCAGCGGGCTTTTTGGGAATATTCGCAGGGCATAGTCAAATACGCCAATTCTTTCAGTGGGTACTTCTATATAATATGTTACTGTGTTGTGCTGTGCTTCAATTATTTTAAGCTCGTGCTGGTAAAGTATATTTTTTACGGTATCGTCGGTTTTTTGTCCGATGATGATTTCGACGCCGATATCATTTTTGCTTAACTCATTTATTCTGAGTTTGATTTTGGCACAAAGCTTATCGCCAAGGCCGAGAGGCTTTTTATCCGAGTCGGTACTATCAATAGAAATTACTTCAATACTGTCCCAACCTCTCAGTATCTTTTGTTTCCAGGATGCCAATTTGCGGGCATAAAGGTAATTATCGGTTTTAATGACCTGGGCGTGTTTATAGATGGGTTTGTAGTAAATTTTCCTGTAATCATCCAGCATCCGTTTGGTGGTGAATTCAGGAGCAATCAGGGCAATGGTATGTTTAATTTTCTGTATCCATTTTGAAGGGATGTTTTCACCATTATGATGATAGAACATCGGAATAATCTCATTTTCGAGTAAGTTATAAATTGTAACAGCGTCGAGTGCATCCTGAGCATCCTGGTTCTGGTATGTCCGTTCTTCCTTTAATGCCCAGCCCGCTTCAGGGATATACCCTTCGGCCCACCAGCCGTCGAGGACACTGAAATTTATTACCCCATTCATGACGGCTTTTTCGCCGCTGGTTCCCGAGGCTTCCTGCGGGCGTGTGGGGGTGTTAAGCCAGATATCTACACCCTGAACCATTTTTTTTGCTAATTCAATGTCGTAATTCTCAACAAAAAGTATTTTTCCTACAAATTCCGGCCTGTTTGAGATTTCATAGATCTTTTTGATCAGTTCCTGTCCGGCCAGGTCTTTGGGGTGTGCTTTACCCGCGTAAACAAACTGTACCGGATGCTTTTTGTTGTTGATAATGGCAGAAAGCCGTTCCAGGTCTGAAAATATCATATGTGCCCTTTTATATGTAGCAAATCTCCGGGCAAATCCAATGGTTAATGCATGAGGATTGAGGTTCTCGGAGATATTAAAGATATGCTGAGGATTTTCCTGCCTCAGGGTCATCTCATGGATCAGGCGTTTACGCAGAAAATCAACGAGCTCGGCACGCTGTTGCTGCCTGATATCCCATATGGTTTCGTCGGGTACATCAAATACTTTTTTCCAATATTCATGATTTGACTGGTCGCTGATATACTTTGCATCAAAGGTATTATCATAAAGTTGTTTCCATCGTTTTGCCACCCATGTAGGGAAGTGGACACCATTGGTCACGTATCCTATTGGGAGTTCTTCAGGAAAATATCCGGGATACATATTGGAGAACATCTGCCTGGTTACCCTGCCGTGTATCTTGCTCACACCATTGATGTATGAAGATAAGGTTGCCGCGAGGACACTCATGCTGAATTTTTCTTTCGGGTCGTTTTCATTAACTTTTCCCAGATTCATAAAGGTGTTCCAGCTGACTTTAAACCGATCGGCATAATGAGGCATATATGTTCTGAGGATATCTTCGCTGAAGGTGTCGTGGCCCGCGGGCACAGGCGTGTGCGTAGTAAATAATGAAGATGCTTTTACTACTTCAATAGCTTCGTTGAAGGTAAGGTTTTCCTCCATAATGTATTTGCGTAACCTTTCAATGCCCAAAAATGCTGCATGGCCTTCGTTACAATGGTAAACATCGGGCTTAATGCCAAGTTTGTCGAGCAGGCGTATACCGCCTATTCCGAGCAGGAGTTCCTGTTTGAACCTTAGGTCTGAGCCATCACCGTATAAACAATGTGTTATAACTTTGTCTTCAGGAGTATTTTCTTCAATATCCGTATCCAGCAAGTATAGCGTAGCCCGGCCAACCTCAACACGCCAGACTTTTGCCATGATAGTGCGGCCTGGTGCAGCTATCCCAATTTTTACCCAGGTACTGGTCTCATCATCCGGTGAAAGTTTTTTACGTACCGGAATTAACGGCAGATGCGAATATTTCTGCGGATGAAATGAGGCAATCTGATCACCGAGCAATGAAATGGTCTGGTCGAAATAGCCATAGCGGTATAAAAGGCTCACACCTATAATGTTGGCATTAGAGTCGCTGGCTTCTTTTAAATAATCGCCGGCAAGTATTCCCAACCCTCCTGAATATGTTTTTAAAGAATGATGCAATCCGAATTCCATACTGAAATACGCCACCATTTCTTTGGGTTTTTTCGGCCCGTAAGCCAGGTAATCGGTGAACTGTTTAAAGACAGAATCCAGTTTTTTACGGAATATGGCGTTGTTTACCAGCTTGTTGTAATCTTCTAGCGACAACGATTCAAGCAGGGTTATCGGGTTCTTTTTACATTGTTCCCATAGTACAGGGTTGATCATCTCGAACAGGTCAACAGCTTCCTGATTCCATGTCCACCACAGGTTTTGGGTGAGTTTATACAGGGGTGAAAGTTTTTCAATGATCGTAGGCCTGACGAGATATTTTTTCCAGGAAGGCTGTAATTGTTTTGGAGGCTTGATTTCGTATTGTATGTATTGTGTTTTTGCTTTATACAGATCGAAACGGGCGGCGGATTTTTTCAGTGCCAGGTCGTAAGCCGAATGATAATGATTTACCATTTCTTCCCATAATGCATGGCACGACAATTCATGTGCTTTTTTCCTGACCGCTTTTTTCTCTTCTTCAGAAAGTCTGATGAAAGTAAGAAGCTGTTTAACAATCATGCCGGCCACATCTTCCTTGTTGTCGTCAGTACGTGAAATAACCCCGACAAAACTGTCGGTATCTCCGAAATTGGTCTGTACCCAAAGGCCAAACCCTGCCAGGGTAGTGGTGATGGTAGGAATATGAAATGCAATGCTTTCAAGCGGCGTATAACCCCAGGGTTCATAATACGATGGAAACACGGTCATGTCAAATCCTATGAGAAAGTCATAATAATTGAGGTTGAAGATGCCATCATGGCCGTCGAGGTAGCAGGGAACAACGACTACTTTTACTTTATCAGAGGGTGAATTGTTCAGGTTATTTGCCTTTATGCGCTGAACCATTGCGTCGGCATCATAATTATTTAAATTATGGGTACAGCAAACCCCGCTCAACGGTTCGTTAAAATTTGGCTGTGCCAGTCGGTTGAGGAGATCGTATGACGGGCCTGAATGATCAGCAGGGATGGCGACATACGCAACCACATTCTGTGATAGTTCCTGATTTTTGTTTAGTTGTCCCAGGGCATCAATATACAAGTCAATACCTTTGTTGTGAAATTCATATCTTCCGCTGTTTAGTAAATATAGGGTATTATCATCCAGACGCTGGTTCAGCAGGCTTTCTGTAACTTTTTTCAGTGATTCGCGGGCTAAGCTGCGTTTGCCGGAAAAATCCTCATTGCCGGGAACAAAAGCATCGTCGAAACCATTAGGTGTGACTGTGTCGACTTCTTTGTCAAGGAAGTGAGCACATTCTTTGGCCGTAATTTCACTAACCGTGGTAAAGCAATCGGCATATTTTGCCGAACTTTTTTCAAGAGAGAACTTGGAAACTATACCCAGTGTCTTAGCCAGTGTTTCGCTTTCAAAATTCTCAAGCTGGCTGTATAGCGGCATGCCGTTACCGGCGATTGACCTCCCGAGGGCTGTGGCATGGGTGGTGAAAACCGTTGCTATCTGCGGAGTATTGTCTTTAAGGGGCAGAATGCCTGCTCCGGTCATCCATTCATGAAACTGCGCAACAATCCGGTCGCTTGCCACCACATGGTAATCATAAAAACTGCGTATGACCACCGATGCTGCAATTCCGAAAAGCGCCGGTTCAATATAGTCCCACTGCCCGGTGTAGGAATCAACTTTATATTTTTCCCAGAGTTTTGAAAATATCTCATCTTTCTTGGTAAAATACTGTGTAAAATCCACCAGTATAACCACAGGCCGTCCGGCAATGTTCCAGTAGCCTATTTTAAATTTCAATCCGTTGTTCTCGGCTTCTTCCCGCCATGATTTATAAAGATACTTGTCTTCGATGAATTCCGGGTTGACGCGGGTCTCTTTCCACACATCGGGTCCGATAAGGATGTAATTATTTTTTAACGATTCGGCAAGACCCTTGGCCTTACTGGAAATTACCGTATAGATTCCGCCAACTTTGTTGCAGACTTCCCAGCTTACTTCAAATAAATAATCAGGTGTGAGTATGTTTTCTTCGTGCATAACAGGTTAAGTTTAAAAGCGTGCAAAAGTAGTTATTTTTTTATTGGATTGGGATAAAAAGTCATTTGCATTTATAAACCTGTCACATAATGAGTAAAACAATGATGCCGCACGAACATCTTCATTCATTTGGATATTAATGAATGAGAGTTTTATGTATTTTTATGGACGATAAAAATTTCCAGATGCAATATGAGTAAAAAAACCACAAAGCATTCTGAAAAAAAGCCAACATCCAAGCGTGGCACAGCAGCAACCCGGCATATTCTTCCGGGTATTTCACGTGAAGATAATAGTAAAATGTTGCCCTTGCTTATTGTATTTGCTTTTGTTATTATTGCATACTTCCCGACTTTTTTTAATGGATTTGTCAATTGGGATGATGACCTCCAGGTGACAGATAATCCCGATATAACAGGCCTTTCATTGTTGCATATCCTTAAAATATTTTCCAGTTATTATGCCGGCATGTACCAGCCCCTGACGACCCTGTGTTTTGCTGTGATCTACAAACTGTTTGCATTAAATGCCGGAGCATATCATACATTCAGCCTGTTATTGCACATGGTGAATATTTTTCTTGTATTTCGCCTGGTGAGTAAGTTTACGGATAAAAAGGATGTAGTATTCGCAGTAACAGCCCTGTTTGCGATAAGTCCTGTTCAGACTGCAACGGTGGCCTGGGTTTCTGCGACCAGCACGCTGATGTACTCGCTGTTTTTTCTTGCGGCTTTGAACGTGTATATAGATTATATCAGGGCAGAAGAAAGAAAACCAAGGAAATACTTTCTTACGCTATTGTTTTTTTTGATGGCTATCCTTTCTAAGTCTGCGGCTGTTACGCTGCCACTGGTTCTATTGTTGTGCGATTATTTTTTTAATTCACGGGTATCCAAAAAAGACTTATTCAATAAAATCCCATTTTTTATCATTTCCATAGCCTTTGGGATCCTTACCATCATCAGCAGGAATGATGCAGTGCATTTTTTTAATCTTACCCAGGTATATGGTTATTTTAACCGGATTCTTTTCATCGCATTCGCACTGTCGTTTTATATTACCAGTGTTTTTGCCCCGTTGAAAATGTCTGCTTTTCATGCCTATCCTGAACAAAACGGGGATATTCTTCCGCTGATATTTTATGTAGCCCCATTCTTTATTTTGGCGATTATTGTGTTCCTTTTTCTCGTTAAGAAACACCGGAAGGAGCTTGTCTTTGGGACGTTATTTTTTCTGTTCAGCATTTCGATCATGATTGAGCTGATTCCGGTGGGTACCGATATTGTGAAAGAGCGGTATACATACCTGCCTTGCGTAGGACTGTATTTCGCATTTTTCTCTTTTTTGTATGGCTCTATAAAGAAAAACGAATCAAAGAAGTACCTTAGCTATTTTGTAGTATTTGTTTCAGTCTTGTTTATCGTGCTTTCCATCATCAGGATACGGACGTGGAAGGACAGCTTTACCATGTGGAACGATGTGCTCAGCAAGTATTCCGATTGTCCTGAAGCGCATAATAACCGAGGGGTTATATTCGTAGAACGGGGATTATATGATAATGCATTGCGTGATTTTAACAAAGCAATTGAGATTCGCCAATATTATCCCGATGCCTATTATAACCGTGGTTTGACCTATGATAAACAAGGGCTTTATGATAAGGCCATCCCCGAATATTCGAAAGCTGTTCAAATCAATAACAAGTACCTTGACGCTTATTACAACAGGGGTGTTTTATATGGAAAGCTCGGGTTGTTCCGGCAAGCAATTTCAGATTACACCAGCGTAATTGCCCTGAATCCCGCTCATGCCGAAGCTTATAATAACAGGGGCATTGTATACAGCAACATGGGTTTGTTTGAAAAAGCTATCAATGATTTTAATAAAGCGATGGCATACCAACCTGATTATTCCGATGCTTATTATAACCGCGGAATTGCCTATGGAAGCCAGGGATTGTATGATAAAGCCATCAGCGATTTTTCAAAGGCCATTGAATTAAAGCCGGATTTTTCTGATGCCATTTACAACCGTGATGTCGCCATGCAGCTTCAAAAACAGAATAACATCAGTGGGAATGATACAATAAAATAGTTTTTAAATGGATTTTCAAAGGTGGAGCGGCAGTCTGAAAGTCAAAATCGTGTAGTAAAAACATAACAGGGAAAATAGTTTTATACTTTTATGGAAAGTTTTACCTGAACAGTTAAGTTATGGGAAAGAGCACAGATAAACGAAAGTATCAAAAGAAGCCCGGTGATCATCTGGCGCCGAAAGCCGTTTTGCAACAACAACATGCCTATACTCAAAAAAAGCATCTTATTCTTTCATTTCTACTTGTTTTTTGTATCCCGGTTTTGCTTTATGTCCGGACAATAAAATTTGGTTTTACCTATTTTGACGATGACGGGATAATACTGGGAAACCTTAAATTTCTGAGCAATCCCGGTAATATACTGCAGTCTTTTTTTACCGACCAGTTTGTTGACCAGGAAAGTTCTTTTTACCGGCCACTTGGAACGATATCCTATATCCTGGATTATTGGCTATCGGGAGGAAATAACCCCTGGATGTACCATTTGTCGCAAGCCATACTTTCGGGTTTAATTGCAGGCGTATTTTACCTGGTGTTGCTGCGATTTTCTGTTCCTGCAAAACTTGCTTTCGCCGGTTCTTTATTCTATTATGTTCATCCGCTGTTTGTATCTACGGTTGCGCATTTGCCTAACAGGGCAGAGTTGCTGCTTTCTCTTTTTTCACTGTTGTCACTGCTGTTTTTGATGGAATACCTGCAAAGAAAAAGAAACCTATATTTATTATTTCATTTGTGTGCTTTCGCATTCGCTTTATTCAGTAAGGAAACCGCGGCATTCCTTCCTTTTCTCTTTATTCTGTATTATTTTATATTTTATTTTAAGAAAAGTACTGAAGGTAATAATTTCCGCAAGAGCCATGTGCTGATTTTAGCCGGTTATGGCACTTTGGGAATACTATGGTACTGGATGCGTTCCAGGGCCATTGTTGAGTGGAATAACACTAATGAAACGTTTGGGTTTTTGCCATACCTGTTAAATCTGAGGCTTATCCCTGAGTCACTGGCGAAATTTTTCATTCCCAGCGACATAGCACCTATACCCGGTTTTTCGGTTTTTAACCTTATTACAGGAATAGCAATTATTGTGTTTCTGACTATTCCGTTTTTTAAAAATAATCAGCATTCAAAAAAGGAAAAGCTGTTTTGCATTTTGTGGTTCTTTGTTTTAATGGCGCCATCTATGTTATACAAACATCCTCATTTTGATTATCTGGATCACAGGTTTTTTCTGCCGATGACCGGGATCTTGCTGTTCGTGATGTTTGTTTTTCCCACAGGATGGATACAGGGGAAAAATATCAGATACTCCTGGTTGTTTATTTTTGTCATTATCGGATTATGTGTTTTCAGTTTTCTGAAGTCCGCTTCCTATTCCGACCCGATCACATTTTTTAATGCCGCCATTGCCCAAAACCCGAAATCGGAAATTGCATACAATAACCGCGGTTTTATCCTAGGGCAAAAAGGCTATTACGATAAGGCCCTTGATGATCTGAACAAAGCTATTGAGCTGAATCCTGAATATGCCGAAGCATATAACAACAGGGGTAATTCATATAATGCCAAAGGAATGGCCGACCAAGCCATTCAGGATTACACCAGGGCAGTGATTATAAACCCGCACTATGCACAGGCCTTCAACAACCGGGGGCTTTCGTATGATAAAAAAGGTTTATTTAACAAAGCACTGAGTGATTTCAGCAGTGCAGCCGCGATAAATCCATCATACGCCGAAGCCTTTTATAATTCAGGGCTTACATATGTGCACAGGGGTGACAACGACAGCGCTTTACTGTATTTTACGAAAGCCATTGAAGTAAATCCAGCTTATGTCAACGCGTACATTAACAGAGGCGTGGCGTATGAAAACCAAGGTATGCATGATAATGCCATAGCGGCGTATAATGACGCGCTCAAACTACAGCCTCAAAATGCCGATGCATACTGCAACAGGGCTATCGCCTTCTTTAACAGGGGAAGCCTTAGCGAATCTATAGCTGATTTTTCAAAAGCCATCGAAATACAACCCGGCAATGCCCAGTATTATTTATACCGCGGGGCGGTCTTTGCTAAAAAAGACAATAAGGACAATGCCTGCAATGATTATGATAAAGCCTCGGAACTGGGTTCGGCAGAGGCGAAGCAGCATATCCAGATTTATTGCCGGTGATGCCCGCCAGTGCGAATAATTTTTTGTGCCGGTGCCTGTTACTCAGGTTGTAGCGAAAACAGTAAGGGGGCATTGAAACTTTTTCCTGATGCCTGATGTTTTTTACGGACTTTTTTAATCATTTTATTTTAAAATAACTGCGGGGTCTCAATAAAATATCGTTAATTTGTGTTACAAAATTTTCTGTAATGACTACATTGAAAAAAGGCGATAAAGCACCGGAATTCAATGGCTTGGATCAGGACGGCAAAGCTGTCGCCCTGAAAGATTTTACAGGCCGGAAGGTGGTGTTGTATTTTTATCCCAAAGACAATACCCCCGGATGCACAGCCGAAGCCTGCAACCTGAGGGATAATTATAAGCTGCTGACAGATAAAGGCTTTACGATTATTGGCGTAAGCGCCGACAATGAAAAATCACACATCAGCTTCAGGACTAAGTTTAACCTGCCTTTTCCACTGATAGCCGATACGGATAAAAAGATTTGTAATCTGTATGGAATATGGGGCCCGAAAAAGTTCATGGGGCGTACCTTCGACGGCATCAACCGTACTACTTTCGTAATCTCTGAAAAGGGGATTATCGAAGCAGTTTTTACCAAAGTGGATACAGGCAATCATACCCAACAGATTTTAGACGAATTAAACATCAAATAATTAAAAACATATTTTTTATGGCAAAAGAAAAAGAAACCGAAGAAAAAAAGGATGCAGCGATCAACAAGGAAAAACTAAAAGTTTTACAGCTTACGCTCGATAAAATCGAAAAAGCATATGGCAAAGGCGCTATCATGAAGATGGGTGACCATCCTTCGGAAGATATTGAATATATTTCAACGGGTTCCATTGGTGTTGATACGGCCCTTGGTGTGGGCGGTTTCCCGAAGGGCAGGGTCATCGAGATATACGGCCCGGAGTCGTCGGGTAAAACTACTCTGGCACTGCACGCCATTGCCGAATCACAGCGCAAGGGAGGCATAGCCGCGTTTATAGATGCTGAACATGCTTTTGACAGCTCTTATGCCCGTAAGCTGGGTGTCGACATTGAGAACCTGCTGATTTCACAACCCGACAACGGCGAACAGGCTCTTGAAATAACCGAAAACCTTATACGTTCCGGTGCTATCGACATCATCGTCATCGACTCTGTGGCGGCACTCACGCCGAAAAGCGAAATAGAAGGCGAGATGGGCGATTCAAAAATGGGGCTGCAGGCACGTCTGATGTCGCAGGCATTGCGTAAACTCACCGCCACCATCAGCAAAACCCGCTGCTGCTGCATATTTATCAACCAGCTCCGCGAAAAGATCGGCGTGATGTTTGGCAATCCCGAAACTACCACCGGCGGTAATGCGCTGAAGTTCTATGCTTCCGTGAGAGTCGATATACGTAAGATCACCCAGATTAAAGATGGCGATGCCGTCACCGGCAACAGGGTAAGAGTGAAGATTGTAAAAAACAAAGTAGCTCCGCCATTCAGGACAGCCGAAGTAGACATTATCTACGGAGAAGGATTTTCAAAAATCGGTGAGATCATCGACCTGGGTGTTGACAAAGAGATCATCAAAAAAAGCGGCTCATGGTTCAGCTATAATGATACCAAGCTGGGGCAGGGCAGGGATGCCGTTAAGCAGCTGCTGCTCGACAATCCTGAACTCTGCGATGAACTGGAAGCTAAAATAAGAGAGAAATTAAAATAAGTACACCAATCAAAATTATTGACAAGCAGGTTCTCTGTCGAATGCCGGAGAACCTGCTTTTGCAATTGACAGATAAACAAATTTACATTCCTTTTCACGACCATAAATATTTATAATGAAACTGACGCTGAAAATCTCCGGACTGCTGTTGCTTTTTATCATGGCAGCCTGCGGACATCATAAAAAGTCCGATGCAGACACCCCGAAAACAGATTCCATTCCTACCGACCTTGCTGCCATCTCCAAAATGATCAGCGAAGATCCTAAAAACGCTGAGTTATATAACCAGCGTGCCTTGCTGTACCTCGAAAAAAATGAAAACGACAAGGCGCTGACCGACATCAACAAGGCTATCACCATCGATTCGAAAAATACGAAGTACCTGCGCACCCTGTCGGACGTGTATTTTGCTTCGGGCAAGATAAAGAACTGCCAGGATGTCCTGAATAAAGCCTGTGAGATGAACCCCGGTGATGTGGAAGCGGTGCTGAAACTGGCTGAACTATATTTCTACATGAAAGATTATAAGAAGACTTTTGAATATGCCGATAAAGCTGAGAATATCGATAAGCTGAGTGCAAAAGCCGATTTTATCAGGGGTATGGCTTATAAAGATCTGGGTGATACTGCCAAGGCCGTCAGAAGCTTCCAGAAAACTGTGGAAAAAGATCCGGAATATTTTCACGCATACATGCAGCTGGGACTAATGTATTCGTTAAAACACAGCCGCCTGGCCGTCGACTATTTTAACAATGCCCTGAACCTGAATCCTAAAAGTATTGAGGCTCTTTATTCACTTGCATTGTTTTACCAGGAAAACGGGGAGTATAACAAGGCCATAGAAAAGTACACCACCATACTGCAAATCGACCCGAAATACAAGTATGCACATTATAACCTCGGTTATATCCACCTGGTATACCTGCAGGTGTACGATGTCGCCATAAAACATTTTACTGATGCCATCAATTGCGATCCCTCATACGCCGAGGCATATTATAACCGTGGCTACTGTTATGAACTTGTGGGGAATGTGATGTTTGCACGCCAGGATTATCAAAAGGCGCTTAAGATTAAGGTCAACTACCAGAAAGCCATCGACGGAATGAACCGCATTGATAAAATGACGAAAATGTAATTTCTTCAGGATTTACTTTCAGACAATTTTGGGACTATGTGTTCTATGTGCCTATGTGGTAAAGTATTGACGTAAATAGATAAAAAATATAATATGAAAAAAGTTTTTTTGTTTTCGGTTTCTTTTGTTGCAGTCCTAACCGGCCTGTTTTCACAAAATAAGCTTACCCCCGAACTTTTATGGAAATTCGGCAGGGTCAGCGATATGCAGATCTCTCCCGATAAAAAGTCGGTGCTCTACGGGGTAACATTTTACAACCTTGAGGAAAACAAGGGCAACCGCGACCTTTACATCATCCCTCTTGCAGGCGGCACACCGGTGAACATCACCAACTCCCCCGGCAGCGAATATAACGGTATCTGGCGTCCCGACGGAAAAAAGATCGGCTACATCTCAGCTGAGAGCGGCGATATGCAGCTATGGGAGATGAATCCCGACGGCAGCGGCAAAAAACAGCTAAGCAAATTTGAAGGCGGCATCACAGGCTTTTCGTATGCTCCTGACATGAAACACGTACTCTTTACGCGCGATATCAAGCTCGACAAGACGGTAAATGAAGTATATCCTGACCTGCCCAAAGCCGATGCCCGCATCATCGACGACCTGTTTTACCGCCACTGGAACGACTGGCACGACTTTGCCTACAGCCATATCATCGTGTCCGATTATTCCGATGGCGCTGTTAAAGGCGCTAATGACATACTGGGTACCGATAAATTTGATTCTCCGCTCACACCCGACGGTGGCATGGAACAGATAGCCTGGAGCCCTGACGGTCAGAAGATAGCCTATGTTTGTCGTAAGCTGCATGGCAAAGAAGAAGCATTGAGCACCAATTCCGACATTTATATTTATGATCTGGCAACGGGCAAAACCGATGATATTTCAAAAGACAATCCCGGCTACGACCTCGACCCCGCCTTTTCGCCCGACGGCAGGATGATTGCCTGGTGCAGTATGAAAACCCCCGGCTATGAATCGGATAAAAAACGCCTGTTGGTCTATGATTTTGCATCAAAGACCTATACCGACCTCAGCGAAAATTTTGACGAAAGCGCAGCCAACCTCAAGTGGAGCGCCGATGCCAAAAACATCTTTTTCCTGAGCTATACCAAAGGAACCTGTCAGGTGTTCCGGGCCGATGTGGCGGCAAAGTCCATCACGCAGCTGACTACAGGCACTCACGACTTTACCGAACTGTATGCCGACGGCAAAACTATGGCCGGCGTAAAAATGTCAATGTCGGTGCCCTCGGAGATATTCCGTATCGATATGGCCGGCGGAAAGTACAACCCCGTTCAAATTACTTTTACTAATAAGGAGCTTTTAAGCAAAATCACCATGGGCAAGGTGGAGGAACGCTGGATCACCACATCGGATAATAAGAAGATGCTGGTTTGGGTGATCTATCCGCCCGATTTCGATAAGAATAAAAAATACCCCGCATTACTGTATTGCCAGGGTGGACCGCAAAGCACTGTCAGCCAGTTTTTCTCATATCGCTGGAACTTTCAGATGATGGCCGCCAACGGCTATGTCGTGGTAGCGCCTAACCGCCGCGGCCTTCCGGGCTTCGGAAAAGAATGGAATGATGAAATAGCTCAGGACTATGGCGGGCAGAATATGCTTGATTATCTCACCGCCATTGACACTCTTGCCAAAGAACCTTACGTAAATGCTGATAAGCTTGGCGCCGTGGGAGCCAGCTACGGGGCTTTTTCGGTGTACTGGCTGGCCGGCCACCACAACAAGCGTTTCAAAGCCTTTATTGCCCATTGCGGTATGTTCAACTTCGAGAGCTGGTATGGTACTACAGAAGAAATGTGGTTTCCGAATCATGATTTTGGCGGCGCATACTGGGATAATCCTAAACCCAAGAGCTATGACTTTTCCCCAAATAAATTTGTCGGCAACTGGGATACGCCCATTTTGGTGATACATGGCGGTTACGACTTCCGCATTCCCTATACAGAAGGCATGCAGGCTTTTGATGCGGCACAGCTGCGCGGCATACCCAGCCGTTTTCTGTTCTTTCCTAATGAAACACATTTTGTGACCAAGCCACAGAACAGCGTGCTCTGGCAGCGTGAATTCTTCAGGTGGCTGGATCAGTGGCTGAAGTAGGTAGGGGATTCAATTTTAATAGCTTGTTTAACTGACATAGTTTTGGTAACTGATTAGTCAGTTAATACATATTGTTTGTTTGATATAATTGTGTTTTGAAGGAATCATTATTATTAATCTACGACTTGCAGATATTCTTGTAATACCTTTTAAGACGAAATGTTTTCTTGGTTTATTGTATTCATAGTGCCCTGTGCGCCATGGTAAAAATGATCACCACTCAGACAATTAGATCGCATAGATTCACAAAGGGAAGGTCTATATGAATCAAAGATTTATTTATTTTTTTTCCTGATTTTTGTGAATGGCACTATCATAGGAACCTTTGATTTAAATAATAAATAATCCTCTCCAAAGTCCTTTTTCAATCTCTTTTCCTCTGTAAGTTTTAAATACAGGATTACAACCGGTATCACTATTATGATAATAAGTAAATCAAATAATGAATTTAAAAACACCGAGATGGAAATGTACAAACAGAGGGCGCCAAAAACCATAGGATTCCGGCAGTAATGGTATGGCCCGGAGACTACCAATTTTCTTGATCTCGGACTGATCGCAACATTCATTACATCCGTGGGTCCGCCTTCACCTTTTGACAATAAAAAAATATTTGACCAGATGGCAAACAGCAACCCGATGCAAAAGACTGGTAAGGCTATAACCAAACGCAACCACACATACGGAATAAAATCCGCATCAGGGAATAGAATGTGGCTATGGGAACCTAATACCAGCAAATAAGGAATAAAAATTATAAACAATGAAAACCCTAATAAATAGCCAATAATATGACGGAAGGTATTCATTTTTTATAGTTGCTCTTATCCTTGAAGTATTAGAAACAGTTGTTCAAGCCAGATATTCTTGTTTTATATTTTGTAAATTAATGACTATTTTTATTTAAATTCAGTCCAAAAACATAGAACAACAGGCATTGCAGATTATTGTTTGTTTCCCTGGCTGAATACCTTACATGCCTTTCGACATCAGGAATCCGGCAATTTCTTTTTGTCCTGCCTCAATAGCCCACATGGAAGGATTATATTTATCTTTATAAGTTATGCATGAATATCTTATGCCGCCATGATCCACATATCCCCCTGTTGATTTAACAGTGTAATCAGGATTGAATTTCCATAGCATTTTTTCTGCCAGTAGTTTCACAACTTCCATTGAGCCAGCTTCAATAGCCCAGTATATCGGTGTTTTTTTTGTGACCATCACCAAACAATACAAATCTACGTTGTCAGGAATGTTTTGGGGCCTGACCGCCACGCTGCCCTCCACACCGATATTAATATCAGCGCCTTTTTCTATCAGATAAGTGGCAACATCTGCCTTGCGGTTAGCCAGAGCCAGGTTCAGGGGAGTATAATTTTCACCGCCTGTTAAATTACTTATATTCATTAATGACATTCCTTTGGCCCTGCTGTTGATATCGGCGCCTTTTTCAACCATCAACTTCATAAGTTCCAGATTGCCTACTTCGGCTGCCTGGCAAATTGGATAAATCTCTGCAAGTGTTTTATCGCCGGAATGATAATTTATGGTAGTTTTTGGATCTGCACCATTTTGTAAAAGCATTTTTGCAATGGAAATTTTCTTGTAAAATAATGCTCTGCCAAGGGCATTATATCCATATGTCGTGTTTGCATCATTTACATCGATTCCTTTTTGCAATATCAGTTTCAAGATGTCTTCAGCCTTTCCGCATCGTGTTTCATCAAGGTTTTTGAACCAGTCAGGGAATTTCATTCCATAAGAAGTTTCAAAGGTTGGAATTTGTGATTTCCATCCATCAATACGCACTTTCGGGTCCTGTGCAGAGGATGCAAAATTATAAATAAGATTTCCGTTTCCCATATAATCTCTGACGGAAGTATTTGCACCGGCATCAAGCAGTAATTTAACACATTCCACGCAATTCGAATTTGCTACCGCATATTGGAGCGGGGTTTCAGTTTTATCAGCTTTTGGCGGACCTGCTTTGGCAATAAGGTCTTCGTATGCTTTGATGGTCAATTTATTGGCCTTTTTCCCTTTTGCCTTTTCGTCGTCAAGAAGTTTTTGATAGATGTTTGCTTCAGAATTTCCGGGAATGATAGTTCCCTTATTTACGTCAGCTCCTTTTTCCAGTAATAATTTAATTACATCAACGGAATAATATACAACAGCATTGTATAGTGCACTGGTATTACCCTGGTTGGGGTCAGCCCCTTTTTCAAGGAGATAAGAAACCACATCGGGCCACATGACGGCATATCCCATCGGAACCTGGCCAAGGGCATCCATCTGGTTTACATTGGCACCAGCACTAATGGCTGATTTTACGCCTTCCAGGCTGCCTTGTTTACAGGCTGTAATCAGGTCTTCCTGAGGACCGGCAAAGCCTGCCTGTATCATAATGAAAGAGACAAAGATGATTGCAAATAGTTTTTTCATATTGTTAAAAATTAATTTATACAAAAATAAATTATTATTTTGTTAGATATCAAATAAATTTGGATTTAAATTATTTTGAGCATAAATCTGGACATGGAAATAAGGATAAAACCGCTATGATTCTCGATATGCAGGAAAATTTTCGTTTTTTCTGTATGTATATATCCCTTTTCCACTGATTGTTTGTTTTTAAAAAAGTAAAATTTGTTTTGTTGTTATTTCAATCTGTTGTGAGTTTAATCTCATCATAATCAGATTTATCCATTTTATTTCTATTATACCGCACCTGATAAACATTATTTAACGGAAGGCATGTGCTCGCCTCCCGATAAGTGCGACAGATTTATCCCAGACACAGGCAGAGGAGTTCCCTGGCCTTTCGGGTAATTTTTTGGAACGGGCTTCCGGTGAAAATATTTTAGGGATTACTATTTCTTAAGCTGAAAACCCTGATCGATCCCTTTTCAGCAACCAGCTT
>Ga0116171_10001822_pt1 | contig 20763 bp, 20 predicted proteins | sample AD_JPNHW2_MetaG_FD_89798 | JGI IMG/M metagenome (GOLD analysis project Ga0116171, IMG submission 89798) | Active sludge microbial communities of municipal wastewater-treating anaerobic digesters from Japan - AD_JPNHW2_MetaG | ecosystem: Engineered > Bioreactor > Anaerobic > Digestate | place... | reverse complement strand
GGAGAGCTTCGACCGTGCCCTCGAGGTGGCCAACGACACCCGGTACGGCCTCACCGGCGCCGTGTACTCCCAGCGCCTCGCGCACCTGGACCGGGCCAGGCAGGAGCTCCACTGCGGCAATCTCTACCTCAACCGCGGCTCGACAGGGGCGCTGGTCGGGGTCCACCCGTTCGGCGGCTTCAACCTCTCGGGCACCGACTCCAAGGCCGGCGGCCCCGACTACCTGCTCAACTTCACCCAGGGCAAGACCACCTCCGAGCGCGTTGCCGTCCAGCGCATGGCCGGAATTGGAGTGTGAGGTCGCCGCCCACCCCTGTCTCCTCCGATGGCAGACCACGTGCCAGCCAGGTGCGGCGGCAGAGAAAAGGCCCGGACGAGCCGGGCCTTGGGGCGTTCTGAGGAGGCGCTCCGGGACTACTCGTCTTCCTCTTCCTCGGCGCCGACGCCGGAAGCGGCAATGATCTTGTCCTGGATGTTGCGCGGCACCTCGTCGTAGTGGGAGAACTCCATGTGGAAGTCTCCGCGCCCGCCGGTGATGGACCGGAGGGTCTGGGAGTAGGTGAGCATCTCGGCGAGGGGCACCTGGGCGCGGACCATCGTGGAGCCATCGCCGGTGTCCATGCCCTGCACGCGGCCGCGCCGGGAGTTGAGGTCGCCCATGATGTCGCCCAGGAACTCGTCCGGGGCCGAGATCTCGACCTGCATGACCGGCTCGAGGATGGTGATCCCGGCCTCCGTGGCGGCTTCCCTGAAGGCCTTCCGGCCGCAGGTCTTGAACGCCATGTCGGAGGAGTCCACGGCGTGCTCCTTGCCGTCCAGAAGGACGACCCGGAAGTCGACGACCGGGTGGCCCGAGAGGACGCCGCGCTCGGCCGCGTCCTGAATGCCCTTGTCGACGGACGGCCGATAGTTGTTGGAGATCGAGCCGCCGAAGATCTTGTCCACGAACTCGTAACCACCGCCACGCGGCAGGGGCTCGATGCGGATCTTGGCCTCGGCGAACTGGCCGTGGCCACCGGACTGCTTCTTGTGCCGGGCGGTCAGCTCGACCGTCTTGGTGACGGTCTCGCGGTAGGGGACCTTGGGTGGCTGCAGGGTCACCTCGACCTTGTAGCGCTTGCGCAGTCGGGCCACGGCGATCTCGACGTGGAGCTGGCCCTGGCCGGCCACCAACTGCTCCTTGGTCTGCGGGTCGCGGCCGAGCTTGAGGGTCGGGTCCTCGTCCTGCAGCTTCTGCAGGCCCTGAGCGATCTTGTCCTCCTCGCCCTTCGCCTTGGCGGCGATGGCAAAGGAGATGGCCGCCTCGGGGATGTGCACCGGGTTGACCATGACTGCCCCGTCCCTGGAGGTCAGGGTCTCGCCCGTGCGCGTCTCCTTGAGCTTGGCCACGGCGCCGATGTCGCCGGTGACGAGCCTCTCGACGGGCTGTAGCTCCTTGCCCTGGATCAGGTTGGTGGGGCCGAAGCGCTCGGCGATGTCGCGCTGCCGGTTGTGATAGGTGCCGTCCGCCTGCAGCGAGCCGGAGAACACCCTCACGATCGTGATCCGACCCGCGTAGGGGTCGGAGATGGTCTTGAAGACGTAGGCCACGGGGGTGTCGTCGGGTCTGGCGCGCAAGGTGACCTCGTCGCCGGCCACGTTCTTGGCGGCGAGGGTGCGGGTCAGGGGGTTCGGCACCAGATCGACGATGGCGTCGAGGATCGGCTGGACGGCCTGGTTGCGGCCGGAGGAGCACATGAGCACGGGGCTGAGCTTGCGCTCGGCCACCGCCTTGGCGAGGCCGGTCAGCAGCTCCTCGTCCGAGAGCGTACCCTCGCCGAAGAACTTCTCGAGGAGGGCCTCGTCCTGCTCGGCCACCATCTCGATGAGCGCGGCCCGCGCAGCCTCGACGTCGTCCTTCATGGTCGCGGGGATGTCGACGGCCTCCATGGTGCCGGACTCGTCGGCCGGAAAGCGGTACGCCTTCATGCGGACGAGGTCGACGACGCCGGCGAACTTCTGCTCCTCACCGATCGGAAGCTGCACGGGGATGAGCGTGCGGCCGAACTTCTTCTGGAGCTGCTCGGTGGTGCGCGCGGCCGAGGCCCGCTCGCGATCCATGGCGTTGATGACGACCAGCACGGGAGTGGAGGTCTCGTTGCAGATCTTCCACAGCTTCTCGGTCTGCACCTCGGGGCCGGCGACGGCAGAGACCATCATGATGGCGGCTTCGGCCACCTTGAGGCCCTGCACCGCCTCGGTCGTGAAGATCGAGTACCCCGGGGTGTCCACCAGGTTGATGCGGTGTCCCTTGTGCATCAGGTGGGCGATGGCAGCGCCGATAGTGATCTTGCGCTCGATCGACTCCTCGTCGAAGTCGGTGATGGCCGTGCCCTTCTCGACCTTGCCCAGGCGGTTGATCTCCTTGACATCGAAGAGCGCCGCCGAAATGAAGGTCGTCTTTCCGGTGGACGAGTGCCCGACCACGGCCACGTTGCGGATCTTGTCGCTGGTCACGAGCTTGGATGCCATAGAAGCGTTCCCTCCCATCCCGGAACGTCCGCGGAGTATAGCATCGCACCCACCTTCCGCCCACCCGCCCGGCGGATCAGCGAATCAGCAAGAGCGTTGTAGTTGCTGACTAGCTGATTACCTGCCTCGCTGATCAGCTGACTCGCTGATCAGCTGACTCGCTGATCAGCTGACTCGCTGATCAGCTGACTCGCTGATCAGCTGACTCGCTGACTACCTGATCTGCTGCGCGAGCGGTGAGCCGGTGATGCGGCGGTAGGCCTCCAGGTAGAGCTCGCGGGTGTGGGCGGCCACGTCGTCCGGAAGGGGCGGGGCAGGGGGCTGCTTGCTCCAGCCCGAGGCCTCCAGCCAGTCGCGCACATATTGCTTGTCGAAGGACGGAGGGTGGCTGCCAGGGCGGTAGGTCGCCACGTCCCAGAACCGCGACGAGTCGGGCGTCAGGGCCTCGTCGGCCCAGACCACGCGGCCATCCTCGTCGAGACCGAACTCGAACTTGGTGTCGGCGATGATGATGCCGCGCTCCTCGGCGATGCCGGCTGCGGCCGCATAGAGGGCCAGGGACAGCCGCCGGAGCTCCTCGGCCACTCCCCCCCCGATCAGCTCCGCCATGCGGTCAAAGCTGATGTTCTCATCGTGGCCTTCCTCCGCCTTGGTCGATGGCGTGAAGATCGGCTCCGGCAGGCGGTCGGCCTGGCGCAGCCCGGCGGGGAGGCGGATGCCGCACACGGTGCCGGACGCCTGGTACTCCTTCCAGCCAGACCCGACGATATACCCGCGAGCGATGCACTCGACCGGGAAGATGCGGACCGCCCGCACGAGGCACGCGCGCCCGCGCAGCGCCTCGACGCCGCGAAACGGCTCCGGCAGCTCATCAAGGTGCGTGGCCAGGACGTGGTTGGGCGCGAGATGCCGAAGTGCGTCGAACCAGAAGCTCGATAGCTGGGTCAGCACGACGCCCTTGTCGGGTATCCCGGGCTCCAGGACGACGTCGAAGGCGCTGATGCGATCCGAGGCCACGATGAGCAGGCGCCCCGGGCCCGCGGCGAAGACGTCCCGGACCTTTCCGCGTTTGACAAGGTGAGCGCCGGCGACCGGCGCTCCCGAGTACCCCTGCGACGTGGGCATTAGACTACTTCTGCTGCAGCACGGTATTGGCCTGCACGCTCAGCCGCGACTTGAAGCGCGCCGCCGAGTTCTTGTGGAACACGCCCTTCCGGACGCCCGCGTCGATGACCGACACGGTCTGCGGCAGAAGCTCCTTGACGAGCACCGGGTCGCTCGAGCTGATGGCGGTGCGCAGCGCCTTGATGGCGCCCCGTACGCGGGTACGAACGGCGCGGTTGCGCAGCCGACGCACCTCGTTCTGCCGACGACGCTTGAGACCTGACTTGATCCTCTTAGCCATGAACACTCCTTGATGCGATGGTGCTTACTTGACCTTCACACCCATTGCCTGCAGCCGGGCTCGGGCCAGGTCGGCCTCCTTGCTTCCCGGATGCTCGTACAGCACGTACTGTAGGTTGATGACGGCCTGCGAACGGTCGCCCATCTCGAGGTAGGCGAGCCCCTTCTTGAGCAACCCCGCCGCCGCCTTGTCCGACGACTTGTAGGTGTTGAGCAGCTCGGTGAAGACATCGATTGCCTCCTTGAACTGCTTCTTCGAGTAGTACGACTCGCCGACCCAGTAAAGCGCGTTGTCGGCGAGATCGGTGTTGGGATAGCGCTTGGCGTACTCGCGGAAGCCCTGGATGGCGAGGTCGAAGTTGGACCTCAGGTAGTCCTCGTAGGCGGCGTTGTAGAGCTGGGTCGGCTCGTTGCCGCGATTCCCGGCCGCTGGGGGCGGAGCCTGGTTGGGGCTCGCAGGCGCGGGAATCTGCTCGTTCGGCGGCTGCGCCAGGGCGCCCTGCTCGCGCGTTGCCGCCAGCTCGTTGGAGAGCGCCGACAGGCGCTGGCTCGTGGAGTCCAGCTCGGCCTGGAGGGACTGGATCTGGTCCCGGAGCTTGCGAAGCTCGACCTGGATGTCGGCGTTGGACTTGAGGAGCTGGCCCGACTGCTCGGCCAGCTTGCGGCCCATGACGTCCATGTCCTCCTTGCCGGTGGACTGACGGCCGAGGTTCTCCACCTGTCGGGAGACGTCCGTGATTTCCCGGTGCAGCAGCTCCATATCTCCGCTCGAGACACAACCGGTCAAGCCCACCGCCAGCCCCACCATCACCCACACGCGCATCGTCGCCCTCCTCATCGTCCGGTAATGGCGAAGTGCACTCGCCGGTTCTGGGACCAGGCCGACTCGTCGTGACCCGGGGCAAACGGCTTCTCCTCCCCGTAGGAGATGACGCCCATCCGGCCGGCATCGACCCCGAGGGAGGTCAGGTAGTCCTTGACGGCGAAGGCGCGGCGCCACCCCAGGGCAAGGTTGTACTCCTCGGTGTTCCGCTCGTCGCAGTGCCCTTCGATCTGGAGCTTGACGGAGGGATGCCCCTTGAGCCATGAGGCGTTGGCTGCCAACAGCTCGCGGGTGTCGTCGCGCAGGTCGGCCTTGTTGGTGTCGAAGAAGGCGTCCTTGATGTATCCGGCGCGGTTGAGCTCGACGAGGTCAGTCGGGAGGTCGCTAGCGTTGACGCCCGCCTCGGGGGCGCCGGCAGTGCCGATGGCTGGCTCGGCCTCGACGACCGTGGTCCCGGTTCCGGTGGTGCCGGACGTGGCGGTGGCCACCGAGCTTTCCGGGCTCGGAACCTCAGGGGTGACCAGAGTCTTGCGGTGCGCGCAGGCCCCTGCCAATACCAGTGTGGCAAGCGTCAGAACGGCAAGCTGTTTTGCTCTCGACATGGCATCGCACCTCCCCTCGCGGGAGTGACTTTACACAAACTCTTCGGCGCCGACAAGCTACTGCACCTGGGCGACCCACGTTGGCTGCGAGTTGTTGCCCTCGCCGGTGATCTGCTTGGGGCGCCCGAGTGGGTCGGTGGTGAAGATCTGCTTGCGGCCGGTGCGGGTCGACACGAACGCCAACATGGTGCCGTCCGGCGACCAGCACGGCGACTCGTTGCTGCCCGGTCCGTCGATGACGGCGCGGGAGTTGGTCCGCAGGTCGAGTGTGGCGATCTGGAAGCGGCCGTCGACCTGGGTCGTGTAGGCGAGGCGGACGCCGTCGGGAGCCCACGCCGCCTCGTCGGCGAACTGGTCCTCGAAGGTCAACCGGCGCAGGTTGGTGCCCTCCGCGTCGATGGCATAGAGCTGAGGTGACCCGCCCATGGTCGAGGTGAAGACGATCTGGCGGCCGTTGGGCGACCAGGCCGGCTGGGTGCAGATTCCCCGTGTCGAAGTGAGCTGGACTGGGGTGCCACCCTCGGCGGGCACGACCCAGAGGTGGGTGTCCCCGCCGTCCCCTGCCGCAAACACGACCTGCTTGCCGTCGGGGGAGAAGCTGGCCGAGGTGTTGACGCCGGGCAAGGTCGAGATCGCCTTGAAGACGCCCTGCGTTGGTCGCAGGACGAAAAGCTGGGGCTGGCCGCGCAGGAAGCTCGTGAACGCGAGCCACTGCCCATCCGGGGACCAAGCTGGAGAAAGCGCGATCGACTTGTGAGCGGTGAGCTGCTGGGGGTCGGAGCCGTCCCACCGCATGACCCACAGCTCCTTGGCGCCGCTGCGGTCGGAGATGAACGCGATCCGGGAGAGAAACGGCCCGGGCTGGCCGGTCAGCAGGCGTACGATCTCGTTGGCCAGGGTGTGCGCCATCGTCGCGGCGAGGGCGTTGCCGGCCTGGAACCGACGGGAATATGCGATCTCGCCCGAGGTGAGCTCCGAGAGCTGGGCCTCCACCACGAGCTGGTTGCCGGCTCCCGAGAAGGAGCCTTCGAGGAGGAGCTGGGCGCCAACCGAGCGCCAGCGCTGACGCGTCAGGCCGGGGTCGCCGGGAGCCGGCTCGACGAGCCGGGCGTTTGCCTCGGGAAGCAGGCCCATGACCGCCGTTTGGTCGAGGTCGGCGCGCAGGGTGTTCATGAACTGGGAGGCGGCGACCGCATCGACCGCCGACCGGGAGGCAAATGGCGCGACTCCGATCACGACCCGCTGCAACCCCGGGCTCGTGACCTTGAGGTAGACCTCCTCCTGAGCCGCGAGGGCAGTCGCGAGCAGGGCGAAGACCAGACAGACAGGGCCGACTCGTCGTCTCATGGGCCAAACTCCAGGTGAATCGTCAGGCTCGCCCCGGTAAAGCCAAGGGGAAGCGGTGGGAAGGGCGCCGAGGCGTAGACGGCTCGCAACGCCGCGCGGTCAAACGCGGGTGTGGCGCTTGGTTCCTCGATGCCCGCCTCGACGAGGCGTCCGGAGCGGTCGATGCGGCACCGCACCCGGCAGCGCGTCTCGGGTGGCACGGGGGGCTTGAACCAGTTTCCCTCGATCGACCCGAGCACGCGGTTGAGGTAATAGCTGAAGGGGAAAACCTCCTCGGTGCCGCTCCCGGCCCCGAGGGCAATCCCGCCACTGACGCCAGCCTGGCCGTCAGGCCGTCCGCCTAGAGATCCACTACCGGGAGGTCCTGAGGGGCCAGCGGCTCCGGGCCGGGAGGTGGCATCGGCGGCTTCCGGCGCCTGGTCTCCGGCCGCGGGCCTCGGAGTGGGCCTGACCCGACCAGGCGTGCGCTCGGCCTGCACGGTTTTGTGGGCCGGCGGCAGGGGTGCGGTGGCGATGGCACGTGGTCGGGAGGATGCCCGGGCGGGGCCGCCAGGCGCCCCGGCCGGCCGGGCCGGGCCGGGAAGCGCAGCCGCCAGGCGCACCTGGACGCTGGGCAGGGAGAAAGCCCTGGGTTGCCGATGACCACCCAGCAGGAGGGCGAAGCCGGTGGCCAGGTGCAGCGTGAGGGCCGAGGCGAGCGCCCAGCGCCAGGGCAGGTGCATCCTGGCGCGTTGCGTGAGCTCGTCGGAGACCGGGTCGATCATGGCGTCGGAGGCGGCACCGTGACCATGCCGATCTCCTCGACCCCGATGCGGTTCAGCGTCGACAGCACCTCGATCACGAAGCCGTAGGGGAGAGCCTGGTCACCTTTGAGATACACCGGCCGAGGCCCTCCTGCCAGCAGGGGGGCGAGCTTTCCACTCAGGAGCTTGAGGTGAACGGGCTGGTCGCCGATGAGGATCAGGCGGTCCCGGGTCAGGGTCAGGACGACCGGCTCCGGGCCCTTCTGCGAGAGCGCCGCCGCGGTCGCCCGCGGCAGGTCGACCTGCAGACCCTGGACCATCATCGGGGCAGTGACGATGAAGATGATGAGCAGCACCATCATGACGTCGACGAGTGGCGTGATGTTGATCTCGGCGAGGTTGTCGTAGTCGTCGGCGGTGCGGAAAGCCATATCTGGCCTCTAGGTGAAGGTGCGCTCGGTGAGGTTGAGGAACTCGAGGAGGAAGTCCTCCATGCTGCCGCGCTGCCGCCGCAGGGCGCCGAGAAAGGCGTTGTAGGCGATCACTGCCGGGATCGCCGCCGCAAGGCCGGCCGCAGTGTTGATGAGCGCCTCGGCGATGCCGGGCGCCACGGCCACGATCGAGGTGGAGCCGCTCGTGGCAATGGCGCGGAACGTGTTCATGATCCCCCACACCGTACCGAACAGACCGATGAAGGGAGTTGCCGAGGCCGTCGTGGCAAGGAAGGGCAGGAACCGCTGCAGCTTGGCTCCTTCGATGCCGATGGCCCGTTGCAGCGCGCGCTCCACGGCCGCCAGGCTCTTGATCTGGCCGGCTGGCTGCCCGGCGCGTTGAAGGACCCGTGCCTGGGCTTCGAGCTCGAGGTATCCGGCCCGGAACATTCCGGCGAGGGGAGCTTCGGGCGCCTTGGTCGCCGCGGTCTGCACCTCGGCCAGTCGGGTCGCCTTCCGGAAGTCGGCGAGGAAGACCAGGTTCCCCGCCTCGGCTCGCCGCATCTGCTGGAGCTTGAGGAACATCAGGGTCCAGGAGATGACCGAGAAGACCCCGAGCACGGCCAGAACGCCCTTGCCGATGGGTCCGACCGAGCCGAAGGCGTGGAGAAGCTCACTCACGGCGGGGATTGTACGCTGCGGTGACCGTGCCTCCAAGTGGCTTCCGACGGTGCGTGACGCTGGTCCCGGCCAGCAGGTCGTGGAGCGCCTTTCGATCCTGTCGGAACAGGGGTAGCAGGAAGCCAAGGCCCAGGGTGAGGAAGGTCACCAGCAACGCCAGCCCGCGCAAGAGCGCACGGAGGTAGCCGATGGGGATCTGGTGCTGCCAGTCGATCAGGCGCAGCCCGAGCAGTCGCAGCCCCGGTGTGCCGCCCCGGCGCGCCCAGCCGTGGAGCACGTAGTAGCAGGCGTAGAGCAGCCAGAGGACGGTGCACCCACCTGCCAGCCATGCCTTGGTCTGCAGGCTGGGAGGCAGGGCCTCGGGGGACAGCAGGTGCCGCTCGGCTCCGGCGATGGCGAGGAGCGGTGCGAAGGGCACCAAGGATCCGATGGCGAACAGGACCGTGTCGAGAAGCCAGGCAAGAAGCCGCCAGCCAAAGCCGGCCGGCTGGAGCGGCAGCATGCCGACGGTGTAGTCGCCGTCGGTCCGCAGGAGCGGGTCCTCGGCGGGTGGGGGCAGCGCCGCGGTCACGGATTCGACCGCGAGGCGCAGCGTTCCGAGGGTCAGGATGTCACCGGCGACGAGCGCATGGGGGGCGCTGATCCTCTCGCCATTCACGAATGTGCCGTTGGAGGAACCGGAGTCCTCGGCAACGAGCTCCGGGCCGCGCCAGTACAGGACGGCGTGGAGGCGGGAGACACTGTCCTCGCGCAGGCGGAGATCGCAGGAGCGGCTGCGCCCGACGATCAGCCGGTCGGCATCCAGCCCCAGGAGTGTCGTGCCGGTCCGCAGGCGCAGCGGGCGCGCGTCAGAAGGGTGAGACGCCGCCACGCTCGTTGTGATTCAACCAGAGCCCGGAATGGGCGTGGAGGAGGCGGAAGCGGCAGCGGTGGAGCTGTTCCATGTGCTCCATTTCGCCGCGATAGAGGGCATCGTCGATGAACCAGTCGAAGCGGCGCCCGAGCTCGGCGGCCCGTTGTAGCGACTGGGAGGCGCGCTCGAGAAGGTCGGCGAGGTGCTCCGACCCCTGCTTCTGGAGGCGGTCGATCTCGCGGCTCTCCTCGTCCATCCGGGAGCGCAGGGCGGCCGCTTGCACGAGCAGGCGTGCCCGCTCGTCGGCCAGCGTCCCCGCCACCGCGCGCTGTCGCATCAGTGCTTGCAGCGCCTCGACCTCCGACGGCTCGAGTCGTAGAGTGGCCAGCTCCTTGGCCTGCGCGATCTCCCCGGCCGGGCGGTCGCGGCCGACCAGCTCGACGGCGAAGATGATCTTCGAGAGGTACTCCTGCACGAGTGGATCGACGCTCAGCCCCACGGCCTCGGGCTCGCCCAGCTCTTCGGGCCCGGCCTCTCCCGCCCCCACGGCCACGGCGTCAGGGTCACTGGAGGAGCGAATGTCGTTGACGTTGTACCCCATCGGGGTCTCGAACCGCTCCAGGATGCGATTGAGGGACTGCCGGAGCTCGAGAGCGTCCTCGCGTCTGACGCTCTCTTCCTGCAGCCCGCGGTCAAAACGCTCCTGGGCCGAGGCGAATAGGGCCAGTGCCTGCCGGAGGGGCTCGTCCACCATCTCGGGGTGGGTCTGGAGCTGGCGCTCGAGGTCCTTGACCCGATTTGTGTCGTCCTGCAGCCTGGTGCGCTCCTCCTCCCAGAGCTCGTGGAAGCGGCTCTTGATGGCCACCGTGGTCTGCATGAGGGTGGGCAGCAGCCGGGGGTTGAGGAGCCCCTCGCCCAGGCGCCGCTTGAGGGTCCGGAAGCGATCCAGGGCGCCGCCGGCGGCCAGCTCGGTGAAGCTCCGGCAGGCCTGGATCTCGGCCCTGAGGTCGGCGAGGGCGCTGAGAAGGATGGCGACCTCGGCATCGACGCTCGTGGCGGTCGGCCTGCCGGCCAGGAGAGGCTGAACCAGGCGCTCGATCTCGTGCTTCTCCCGGGGCAGCACGCCGCCGCCGCTCTTCGAGATCTCCGCCAAGCGGGTGAAGATGATGTCCAGCTTGTCCAGGGAATCCGGCTGCTTGGTCTCGCCGTCGAGATAGAACTTGGCGAGGGCGAGAAGCACCTTCTCGTCCTGGGTGTTCAGACGGTCGAAGAAGCGGCGCATCGCCGAAGGCGGGACGGTATCGTCCAGCTCTCGCAGGCGCTTGCCGCACGAGTCGAGCTTGGCGGAGAGCTGCTGGATCGACTTCTCCGTGCGGGCCGCCTCGGGCAGCCCGATACTCGCCGCAAGCTCGCGCAGCTCGTTGAAGAGAGCCGGGAAGTCCAGATCGAGGGGACAGACCTCATTGCGAAGGTGCTTGAAAAGGCCCTGGAGGAGTTGGTAAAAGGTCCATTGCGAGCGGCAGCGGTCCGTGAGGCGGACATAGCGCTGGTTGAGAGCATGCAAGTCAGTGGTTGCCATGGTGGCGCGTCCGAGGAGAGTTTACACTAGCGCGTCCGAGACCGGTCAACGGGAGGGATGTCATGCTCAAGGACAAGGTCGTTCCAGCCGAGCGCATTGATGAGGTGGTGGCCGCGTTGGCCCGGGAGATCAGCGCCGACATGGAGGGGCGGGATCCGGTCTTCATCTGCATACTCAAGGGCGCGGTTTTTTTCTTCACGGCACTGACCCAGCGCTTGAGCCGGTCGGTGGTCGTGGACTTCATTCAGGTGTCGTCCTATGGCGCGACCACGGAAACGTCTGGGACGGTGATCCTGGTCAAGGACGTCACGGTGGATATCTCGGGGAAGGATGTCTACCTGGTCGAGGATATTGTCGACACCGGCCTCACCCTCAACGACGTGATCGCCCTCCTCAGGGCGCGCCATCCGCGCTCGGTCCAGGTCGTGGCCCTGCTCTCGAAGCCCTCCCGCCGCAAGGTGGACGTGGCGGTCGACTTCGTCGGCCTGGAGATCGAGGACCGCTTCGTCGTCGGGTTCGGCCTTGACTTTGCAGAGCAGTTTCGTAACCTTCCTGACATTTGGGAGTACGCGTCCTGACGGGAGGGAAGATGAGCGCCAAGCTGACCCTGATTGCCACCTCTGCCGCCCCGAAGGCCATCGGCCCCTACAGTCAGGGCGTGGCCAGCGAGACGCTGGTCTTCGTCTCCGGTCAGATCCCCCTCGATCCCGCCTCCGGCGAGTTGGTCGGCCCGGACTTCGGGTCCCAGGCCGAGCGCGCCCTCGCCAACATGACGGCGGTCGTGACGGCGGCCGGCCTGGACCTCTCCCAGGTCATCAAGGTCAATGTCTACCTGACCGATCTGGCCCGTTTCGGCGAGTTCAACGAGATCTACGCCCGCCGTTTCGGTGAGCATCGCCCAGCGCGAGCGGTGGTGGGGGTCGCAGCCCTCCCCCGGGGAGCCCAGGTCGAGGTGGAAGCGATCGTGGTTCGCTGATGGTTGATCTTCGCGACGTCCGCATCATGGTCCGCGGCGCCGGCGAGCTGGGTAGTGCGGTCGCGGTTCACCTGGCCAAGCAGGGGGCCAACCGGATCCTGTTGGTGGAGAGGCCGTTCCCGAAGGCGGTGCGCAGGCACGTCTGCTTCTCCGAGGCGGTGTTCGAGCATGCCAAGACCGTTGAGGGCATCACGGCCCGCTTCGTGATGGTGCTTTCCGACATCGATCGCATGCACGAGCTGGGCGACCTGGCGGTCACCACTCAGGCGCTCCCCGAGGTGCTCTCCGCGTGGCCGCCCGAGGTCTACGTCGAGGCAGCCATGCTGCGCTCCAACTGGGGGCTCGCCAGGGAGCTGGCGCCCGTCGTCATCGCCCTCGGTCCGGGGTTCCAGGCGGGGAAGGACTGCCACGCCGTGGTGGAGACGACGCGGGGCCCACGGCTGGGCCGTGTCCTCTCGGGAGGCCATTCCTTGATCACGGCGCCACCCGCCGAGATCATGGGGTTCTCTCAGGAACGGGTGATCAAGGCACAGCGTGTGGGCGTCTTCCGCACCACCCACGAGATCGGGGATCGCGTCGAGCAGGGCGAGAAGATCGGTGTCCTGGTCCTCCTGTTCGAACGCGCCGACCTCTACCGTGGGGTTCCGGTCGACTGCGAGTACCCGGTCGTCGCCCGCATCAGCGGCGTGGTGAGGGGACTGCTGCGCGACGGCGTGCCCGTTAATACCGGCGACAAGCTCGGCGACATCGATCCCCGCGGGTTCACCGGCGATCTCAACCATCTCTCCGACAAGGCCGTGCGCGTTGCCGAGGGGGTCCACGAGGCGATCGTCCTCAACCTTGACCGTCTGCACCTCGATGCTGCCTCCGACGGCACACCGTCGTCCTGATCATCCGGATTGAAGAGCTTGTCCCGGAGACTGGGTGTTGGCACGAATCGTGAATTGACGACGGAACGAGGGAGAGGGCCGTGTTAGGATGCCGCCGATGAAGACACGAATTCTGGTCTTGGCGTTCGTTGCCTTGCTGGTGGGTGTGGTCGTCAACGCGGCCGACAACCGCCCGGCATTCCCTCAGGTCAGTCTCACGGATCTCGACGGGCACGTGGTCGAGGTCAAGGACTTCCAGGGTGCGGTGGTGCTTCTCAACTTCTGGGCGACCTGGTGCGGTCCGTGCCGCCTCGAGCTGCCAGAGCTGCAGAAGCTGTACACCGAGCTGGGTGGCAAGGGTCTGGCGGTCCTGACAGTGGCTGTCGACACTCCACGGGAGAAGGTGCGACCGTTCATGGAGAGGCTCGGGCTGACGATGCCCGCGTTTCTCGCCGACGCTCGCACGCAGGAGTCGCTGGGTATCGACCGCATCCCCTTCTCGGTTCTCCTCGACCGTGAGGGGAAGGTCGTGCAGGTCTACCCAGGCTACTCCCGGGACATGATCGACGACATCCGCACTCGCAGTGAGGCGCTGGTGGCGACACCGGTAAGAACGCAAGGAGGCAACTGAAATGCGCAAGGCACTCGTGATCACCATCTGCGTGCTCGCCGCGACGATGGCGCACGCCCAGGGCGTATCCGGCACCGTCGAGCTCACGCCGACGATGGGCTACTGGTTCGGTGACGTCATGGCTCGAGGCACGACCAACCAGTTCGACTTCGACGTGACCATAGACGACGCGCCGCAGTACGGCTTCCGTCTCGCCTACCGATTTACCGACAACTGGGCACTCGAGGGCTTCCTCAGCCGAGGGCGCGCCGACTTGGTGACGGGCAGCTCGGAGCTGTTTGGTGGACGAGACAAGATAGGGAGGATTGACATCACCACCGGTGAGCTCGGTTTCGAGTGCGGGTTCGGCCACAGCCGCTTCGTGCCGTTCGTGGCCGGGGGCATCGGCGTCACCAACCTCGACCCCGACCTCTCGACGATGAGCTCGGACACCCGGTTCTCAGGCAACTTCGGGGCCGGCTTCAAGCTCTTCTTCACTCCCCAGGTGGCGCTTCGCTTCGACTGGCGCGGCCACGGAGTCAACATGGGCGGGGACCACCACGACGACTGCGACTGGTGGGACGACTGTCACAACCACGGCGACGACTGGCTCTACTTCAAGGAAGTGGCGCTCGGGCTCACGTTCGTGTTCTAGTGACCGCCGTCACCGTCGCATGCCGACGGTGGGGCGGGGAGATTGCTACGATGCGGGCGGCGGGGAACACATCCCCGCCGCCGACTTGTTTTCTGGAGCGGGACGAAGTGGAGGACCTGTTGTACGGTCGGATCCTGATAGCTTTCAGTCTGTTGGTACTGGCGGCCCCGGGTGCCCGGGCGGCTGTGCCGGCCGGTCCGACGACGCCAAGAACCTTCGAAGCCACTGCCAGTGTCTCTTCGGTGCTGGTCCCCGTCACGGTCCGAGACTCGAAGGGCCGACTGGTTCCCACACTGGACCAGAAGCGGTTCCATCTCGTCGTGGACGGCATCGAGTTCCCCATCACGTCGTTTTGGCGTGAGGGGGGACTGCCAATTTCGTACACCTTCATCCTCGACACCTCGGGATCCATGGGACGCCGTCGGCTGGGCCAGGCCCGGGATGCCATCCTCGCGATGGTCAAGCAGTTGCGCAAGCAGGACGAGGTCTGTCTGATTACCTTCGGAGCCGCCGAAGTGAAGCGCCGCATGGTGTTCCCGGGCGACCCGCTCGAGCTCGGCGCGCTTCTGGAGCCGCTCAGGGGGTATGGCACGACCGCGCTCTACGACGTGCTGACCGTCACTCCGCAGGCCATGGACGGTGCGAAGAACGTACGCCGGGCGATCGTGCTCTTCACGGACGGTGTCGACACGGCCTCGGACATGAAACCGGACGACGCGGTGAAGGTGCTGGAGGGGCTTTCCGACCCTCTGTACGTCCTGGGCATCGAACCGCCTCCGTCCGAGGAGGGTCTGGAGGACAGCTACGAGCAGTTGCTCGAGAGGTTCGCGACGGTCTCCGGGGGACGCTATCTCCGTGTCGACATGGCTTCCCGCCTCCCGGAGTTTGCCCTGGAGCTGCGGCAGGAGCTCTCCATGCGCTACATCATTGATTTCCAGCCGTCCGGTCTCGGCGCCTCGAAATGGCGGCAGATCGAGGTTCGGGTCGACGGTCGCTTCGATGTCTCGGCGCGGCAGGGGTACACCGGCACCCTGCCGTAGCGGGAGGAGGGATCATGCGAGGGGTGCAACTGGTTGCAGCCGAAAAGCCAAAGGCCCCTTGACAATTGCGCGCCGGCAGTGGGTATACTGCCATTCGATGCAGCGAGGATGAGGAGCGAAAGCTCATAACTCAGTAATTGAAAAAAGGAGGAACGGGCATGAGAAAGTCGTTGTGGGGAGTTCTTGCAGTGGCCGTAGCCCTGATCGTCAGCGGGTGCGCGACCAAGACGTTCGTTCAGGAGCAGGTGGCGGCAGTCAGCAAGGCCTCGGATACCAAGATCGGCGAGGTTCAGAAGCAGGTCGAGGCGACCCAGATGGACGTCACGAACCTGAAGAAGTCCGACATCCAGCAGAATGAACAGCTTGCCAAGCTGTCGGATACTGCCAAGGAAGCCCTGAAGCGCGCCGAAGAGGCTGGGAAGCTGGCCAAGGGCCGTTTCCTGTACGAGGTGACGCTGTCCGACGAGACCGTCAAGTTCGCCCTCGGCAAGGCCGACCTGGCCAAGGACGCTCAGGCTGCTCTCGACACTCTGGCGAGCCGCATCAAGGCCGATGGCAAGACCAAGAACCTCTACGTCGAGGTCCAGGGTCATACCGACTCCCTGGGTTCCGAGAAGTACAACCTGAAGCTCGGCCAGGAGCGCGCCGAGGCCGTGATGCGCTACCTCAACATGCAGGCGGGGATCCCCCTGTCGGTCATGAACGTGATCTCCTACGGCGAGTACAAGCCGGTTGACGACAACAAGACTGCGGCAGGCCGCGCCAAGAATCGCCGGGTCACCATCGTCGTTCTTGAGTGATCAGGTTCCCTCACCGTGATCAAGGCGCCCCGGATTTCTCCGGGGCGTTTTCGTTTTGTGACGGGGCTCTCATCCGGGGAAGCCGAGGTGGCCCCGGCTGCCACTTGGCGCTATTATGGTTGCAGGTTGACGGAGGTGCAGGGTGAGAAAGCTGGCCATGACCCTCGTGATTGTCCTGGTGGCGAGCTCTCTTGGGGCAGCCAGCTTGGTCCTGAAGGGCGGCAAGATTCTGGCTGTCCAGAGCTTCTCCCAGCAGGGAAACCTGGTGGTGGTTCGCCTTTCCGACGGCCGAGTGCAGTCGTATCCCCTGACCGCGATCGACATGCCAGCGACCGCCGCAGCCAACCCCTCCGCCCCGGAGCCCCAGGCCGAGAAGGCCAAGGGGCCAACCAGCCCCTTTGCCGCCGCCAAGGCGAGCGAAGGCGCCGGTGCGCTTGTGGTGACCGACAAGGATGTCAATCACTTCTTCCGCGAGGAAGCGTCGGCTGGAGAAGCGGGCGAGGCCACCGGGGAGAAGGACAAGGCAGCCGGGGCGGCGAGGGTGGTGCTGTTGTCGTATGACAAGAAGGTGGTCGGCGAGGGGCAGTGGGAAGTGACGACGACCCTCGTCAACCAGGGCGGATCGCCGGCCAGCAGCATCAGCGTGACGGCGCGGGCGGTGGACCCGGATGGCAAGGAGGTGGGGAGTGCGTCAGGTAGTGCCTCCGACCAGCTCCCTCCCGGCCAGCAGACCACCGTGGTGATCAAGATGGCGGCCAACGCGAGTGCTCAGGAGTTCAGGTTCGACGTCGGGTGGCAGTCGATCGCGCCGGTTGGGACGCCCAAACCCGTCGAGGGCCCCAGGGGCGAGGAGGCGGCCAGGCCCGCGGCGCCGCCGGCCCCGACGCCCACCCCGAAGACCACGAGATACCTGGCGCCGCCGAACATGATCGTGGCGCCCGCCAGTGCGCCAGGGGATCCGAACGCCCAGGTCCCGCTCACGGCGCCGCCGAGCCCTGCGCCCGACAAGTAGCCAGACCAGCTCCTCACGAACAAGAAGAGGCCCGGGACGCCCCGGGCCTCTCGGTGTCTCAAGGTGCCGCGCAGGCGGCGCCGGTCGGGTCAGTCTATTCCTCGGCGCGTGCCCGCTTGGAGTCCCAGTACATGTAGCCCAGGAGCAGGAGGTAGAAGCCCAGGGCCAGGAGCTCCGCACCATGTCCATCGGCGTTGTTGAACAGGTTGACGCCCAGCTTGTCGCCGAAAGAGACCTCCTGGGAGACCCAGCGGAGGAGGGCGGCAACGACGCCCATGACCGCGCCACCGGCGATGAACCCGGACGCGATGAGGGTGCCGCGGTTGGTGCGCGCCTGCGAGAGCTTGTCGTCCCCCTTGGCCGACTTCGCCACGAAGTGCGCGACCAGGCCGCCGACGAGGAGTGGCGTGTTGAGCTCCTGAGGGAGGTACATGCCGAGCGCGAAGGCCAGCGCCGGGACCTTGAAGACCAGCGCCAGGACCAGGATGATCGCGGCACCCGAGGCGTACAGGAGCCACGGCACGGCCGCATCCGACATCAGGGTCTGGATCACGGCGGCCATGGCGTTGGCCTGCGGCGCCGGTAGCGGAGTCGGGTGGTCGGCCGTCTGGACGAAGCCGTAGACCTGGTTGAGCAGGAGGATGACGGAGCCGACGGTGAGCGATGCGACCAGGGTGCCGAGCAGCTTGGAGCGCTCCTGCACGGCAGGCGTCGCCCCGATCCAGTAGCCGATCTTCAGGTCAGTGACGAACCCGCCCACGGTTGACAGGGCCGTGCAGACGACGCCGCCGATGAGGAGTGCCGCGAGCATCCCGGCCGGGCCGGTGAGGCCGAGGCTGACCAGCAGCAACGAGGCGAGGATCAGCGTCATGAGTGTCATGCCTGAGACCGGGTTGGAGCCAACGGTGGCGGTGGCCTGTGCCGCCACGGTCGTGAAAAGGAAGGAGATGACGACCACGACCAGGAGGGCGACCAGGCTCTGCACGATCACGTTCGACTGGCCGTTCAGGACGCCGAAAACGAAGAACACCAACAACGTGACGACCAGGACCAGAAGGCCGGCGAGCACCAGCTTCATGCGGAAGTCGCGGTCTGTGCGTTCGACGGCCACGGTGGTTTCGGCCTTCTTGCCGAAGAGCTCGCGGAAGCCGAGGCCGAAGGCCGACACGATGATCTTCCAACTGCGGACGATGCCGATGAAGCCAGCGCAAGCGATGCCACCGATGCCGATCAGCCTGACGTAGGTGCGGAAGATCTGCTCGGGCGTCATGCCGCCGAAGGTGGCGCCAGCAGGCAGCGTGAGGCCAGGCAGGTGGGGACCGAAGTGGCTGATCAGGGGTACCAGCACGAACCAGGAGAGGAACGAGCCGGTGCAGATGATGAAGGAGTAGCGCAGGCCGATGATGTAGCCCAGGCCCAGGACCGAGGCGAGGACGTCGAGGCGAAAGACCAGCTTGACCTTGCTCGCGAGGGTCGAAAGTCCGGCGACGGCGTGCGTGGTGAAGACCTCCGCGAAGGCGCCGAAGTGGATGGTGAGGAAGTCGAAGAGCCCCCCCACCGCGGCGGCGACGGCCAGGACCTTGGCCTGTTGGCCGCCGGACTCGCCCGCGACCAGGATTTCGGTCGTCGCCGTGGCCTCCGGGAACGGGAGCTCGCCGTGCATCTCCTTGACGAAGTAGCGCCGCAGGGGGATCAGCAGGAGCACGCCGAGCACGCCGCCGAACAGAGCGACCAGGAAGAGCTTGAAGAGGTTGACCGGGAGCCCGAGGATGAACAGCCCCGGAAGGGTGAAGATCGACCCGGCCACGATCAGTCCCGACGCCGCGCCGATCGACTGGACGATGACGTTCTCGAGGATGGTGGAGCGGCGCCTGAAGGTCACGCCCAGCCCGACGGCCAGGATGGCGATGGGAATCGCCGCCTCGAAGACCTGTCCGACCTTGAAGCCGAGAAAGGCGGCAGCGGCGGAGAAGACCACGGCCATGAGAAGTCCCATCGAGACGGAGCGCACCGTCCACTCGGGGACGTTCTCCCCTGCCTTGACGAGAGGTGCGTAGACCTCTCCCGGGTTGAGCTTGCGGTAGGCGGTTTCGGGGAGCGTGCGACGGCTTGTCTCCATGCGGGGCCCTCCTTGCGGCTGGCACGGAGGTTAGCGGCTGCGGCAGGGGGAAAGCAAGCAGCCAGTCAGCGGATCAGCGCATCAACGGATCAGCGAGTCAGGGGCAGCGGATCAGGGGCTAACCAGTTGACTGACGAACGAACTGGTCGTCGCCAATCAACCCTCTACCTGGCTCCCTGACTCGCTGTCTTGGGGTTGATGAGCCGGTGTGTGAGGGGGAAGGGGTATACTACGCCGCACTGCGCGCCCTGCAGCGCGGGGCGGAATCGCAGACCACGAGAATGGTGGAAACCATGGATAAGCCGAACGCCTGCTGTGGCGCGCCAGAGCCGCCCGAACGGTTGCTGGCCGAGTTTCCGGTGTCGAGCCTCGATGCGTGGCACCAGGAAGTGGTGAAGCTCCTCAAGGGCGCGCCGTTCGACAAGAAGATGCTGACGCCGACCTACGAGGGGATCACGCTGAAGGCCCTCTACACCCGGGACGATGTCCAGGCGCTGCGGTTCCCGGCGGTCATGCCTGGAGACGCTCCGTTCCCGCGTAGCACCCGGGTGCTTGGGTACCGCCAGGGGGCCTGGCTGGTAGCTCAGGAGCTGCCCTACCCCACCTACGAGGAGTTGAATGAGGCGCTGCGCCAGGACCTCGACCGTGGGCAGACGGCGGTGAACCTGCTGCTGGACCGCGCCACCCAGGCCGGCCTCGACCCGGACATGGCGCCGATTGGCGAGGTGGGAGCGGACGGCACCTCCATCGCCTCGGTGATCGGTCTGTCACGGGCACTGGACGGTATCGACCTCGGGCGCACCCCGATCCTCGTGCAGCCCGGCTCGGCGGCCTTGCCGTTCGCAGCCCTGCTGGTCGCTCTCATGCGCAGGCAGGGCAGGGACGTCTCGCAGCTCCAGGGTTCCCTGGGCATGGACCCGGTCGCGGGACTCGTGACCCGTGGCGAGCTGCCGGTGTCCCTCGGGCGCGCCTACGACGAGCTGGCGACGCTGACGGGCTGGGCCTGCGCCCATGCGCCGCGGATCACGACCGTCTCCGCCTATGGGTTTCCCTACCATGACTCAGGTGCCAGCGCCGTGCAGGAGCTGGCGTTCGTGCTGGCCACGGCAGTCGAGCACCTGCGGCAGCTCGAAGCGCGCGGCCTTGACGTCGAGACAGTGGCGCCGCGAATCCTGTTTGGGCTCTCGGTTGGCTCCCACTTCTTCATGGAGGTCGCCAAGCTGCGCGCCGCCCGCATGCTGTGGGCGCGGGTCGTCGAGGCCTCCGGGGGCAGTGAGGCGGCGGCCAGGATGACGTTGCATGCCCGCAGCTCCTCCTGGAACAAGACGCGCTTCGACCCCCACACCAACATCCTGCGCGCCACCACCGAAGCTTTCGCCGCGGTGCTCGGCGGCTGCGATTCCCTCCACGTGGCCGCCTTCGACGAGGCCCTGGGCCTGCCCTCGGAGCGGGGCCGGCGCATTGCCCGCAACACGCAGACGATCCTCCGCGAGGAGGTCCACCTCGACGCCGTCGTCGACCCGGCAGGCGGTTCCTGGACCGTCGAGGCCCTCACTGCCCAGGTGGCGGAGAAGGCGTGGGTGCTCTTCCAGGAGATCGAGTCCGAAGGCGGCATGTTGGCGGCGCTGGAGAAGGGGATTCCGCAGCGGCAGGTCGCCGAGGTCGCCGAGCAGCGCCGCAAGGCCATCGCCGGCCGCCGCGACGTCGT
>Ga0116171_10001821_pt1 | contig 20766 bp, 6 predicted proteins | sample AD_JPNHW2_MetaG_FD_89798 | JGI IMG/M metagenome (GOLD analysis project Ga0116171, IMG submission 89798) | Active sludge microbial communities of municipal wastewater-treating anaerobic digesters from Japan - AD_JPNHW2_MetaG | ecosystem: Engineered > Bioreactor > Anaerobic > Digestate | place... | reverse complement strand
GGGCAATAACCGGCCTGACAACAGTCTGCCAGGGTCAGTCATCGGTGACCTATACTGTACCTGTAATTACCAATGCAACATCGTATATATGGACACTGCCAACGGGTGCGTCAGGGACAAGTAATACAAACAGCATCACTGTAAATTTTGGTACATCAGCTCTATCCGGAGCAGTCACGGTAAAAGGCACCAATTCATGTGGCAACGGGACAGCTTCATCACTGGCAGTCACTGTTAATCCTTTACCGGCAGCGCCAATAATAACTTTAACTGACAATGTTTTGCACTCTGACGCTCCAGGTGATAACCAATGGTACACTATGAGTGGATTGATATTTGGTGCAGTAAATAACGATTACACCGTAACAAAAGAGGATAATTATTATGTTATTGTAACAGTAAATGGATGTGCTTCTGATAAATCAAACATAATATACGTTACGCTTACAGAAATTGAGCCAACTGGAAAAGCTATGCCGGTCAAAGTTTATCCAAATCCTGTTACCAATGAGTTAATTATTGAAAAAGCTGGTAATACAAAAACTATAAAATTTGACATTATTAATTCATTGGGTCAGACTGTTTTCAGAGGAAATTTAGTAGAAAAGACTTATGTTCAGACATCAGACTTTTCCAGTGGGGTATATATAATAAAACTTGAGAACGGTAAAGGTTTTGACTTTAAGAAAATTATAAAAAAATAGTTCTATTCCACTGTGGATTGACGAAAAACTGAAATAATCCAATTAAGGCTGGTTTACAGTCAGGAATTTATAATATGTTTCACAGTATCCGGTGAAGATAGATGAATACAAAATTTGATATCTGTTATTTCTGGTTTTAAGAAGTTTTATCTTAACCCCAAGGAAGATTGATTATTGACGAGAAATGATTTATGTATCGAACCTTTAATTAAATAAGAGTCTTAAAAATGAAAAAAGTTGATGTTTCTAAAATCCAAAAGCAATTTTGGATTCTTAATGAGATTTATCCAAAAAGTGGTGCCTATAATTTATTTTCAGTATTTAAATTAAACAAACCTTTAAATCCTGAATATTTACAAGAAGCTGTCAAAACTGTTATTGAAAGGCACGAACCTCTAAGAACAACTTTTGAAATTATTGATAATGAGCTCTTTCAAATCATTAGAACACCCGATGAAATCGACATTTCAACAACCGAGATCATTATCGGGGAAAGCTTTAATGAAGACAATATTCACCAAACTATAATTAATGAGGTTAACAGGTCTTTTGATTTGGCAAAAGGACCATTATGCAGATTTACTCTGTTCAATTTTGAAAACCAGGTATCTGTATTGTCAATCGTGTTCCATCACATTATTGTTGATGTTCGCTCTGAAGGCATTTTCGCTAAAGAGTTATCTGAGGCATATAACTCTTTAACAAAAAATGAGAAAATAAGGTTAGATTCAGTCCCATTTCAGTACTCAGACTATGTAAAAGAAATCAATCAATGGTATTCCTCAGATCAATATTTGAGTAAACTCAAAGAGCTTGCCAAAGATTCTCCTGACCCTAATGCTAGTATAAAACTTCCAAAAGATTATATAGAGAATGATAAAACAAATAATGATGGATCAGATGATTTCTTTGTGATTGACAAACAATTAGCTGAAAAAGTCAAGGTTTTTGCTAACCAAAATAATATTAATCCATATAGATTCTTTTTGACTGCTTATGCAATATTTTTAAGAAGACTTAGTAACCAGGACAAAGTATATATTGGATTACCTTTAACAAACAGGACAAGACCTGTAAGCAAATCAACTTTTGGTTGTTTTATTAATGCCTTGCCTTTGTTGGTTGATTTCTCAACTGAAAAAAGTATCAGGTTTGTTTGGAATGAAATAGCTGAGTCTCTTTCAAAACTTCTTGACAGACAGGAGATTCCGTTCACAGACCTGGTCAACTATAACAGAAGTGAAGGTGATGCTACTCTAAATCCATATTTTCAGACAGGTTTTGCCTTTAAACCTCCGATGCAACTTGAATTTGATAATATAACTGCGAAACCATTAAAAATTGAAAAGAGTCAAAATCAGACCGAGTTTGACTTCTTATTGACGCTATATCCTGAAGGTGATAGATTTGTCGGATACGTTGGATACTCTAAACAGCTTTTTAGAAGACAGACTATAGACAGGTGGATAGAGATCTTTAAGAAAATAGTTGTTCAATTAATAGAATCGCCTGAATTATCTGTAAGCAAAATTAGTATCCTTACAGATGAAGATAATGAGAGCCTGCGAAAATTTAATAATACAGAGGTTTCAATACCTGATTGTCTCATTCAGAATCTCTTTGAGAATCAGACAAAGTTAACCCCATTAAAAACCGCTGTGATTTCAGGTGGACGAAATCTTACTTACAGGGAACTGGATAATCAATCTAATCAGCTCGCAAATTATTTGTTGAGTTTAGGTGTGACCCCGGGAGATATTGTTGGCCTTTGTACGGAGCGATCTGCCGATATGATGGTTTCGGTCTTAGGCATATTGAAAGCCGGATGTTGTTATCTTCCAATGGATCCTTCATTTCCTTATGACAGGATTAAGTACATGTATGAAGATTCAGGGGCCAAAGTACTCATTTCGCAAAGCTCACTGAAGGGAAAGTTCGGTCATTTTGCAAATACAGCAATTGTTCTGACCGATTCTGATAAAGACATAATAAGCAAAAGCAATACAGTTAAGCCGGAACTTAATATTAGTTCTCAATCACTGGCTTATATAATATACACATCAGGTTCAACAGGCAAACCCAAAGGGGTTAAAGTTACTCATAAAGGAGTTGTAAACTTAATAGATAGTATGTCAAAAGTCCCTGGTATAAAAGAGAATGACGTACTTCTAGCGGTTGTCACTTTATCATTTGATATGTCAGTTTTTGAGCTCTTTGTGCCATTGTCTATTGGAGCGACAGTTGTTATTGCAAGTTCGAAGGATACAACAGATGGTCAGGCTTTAGCTAATCTGATTGAAAATTATGATGTAACAATGCTTCAGGCAACTCCTTCATTATGGAATATTCTCCTTGGAAGTGGATGGAAAGGGAAGAATACTCTCCGTGCATTTTGTGGAGGAGAGGCATTGGCTAAAAATATGGTACGGCAGATTCTTCCAAAAGTCAGGGAATTCTGGAATTGTTATGGTCCTACAGAGACAACCGTTTATGCTACATGTATTCAGATAACAGATCCAGATGCACCTATCATTATAGGAAAGCCACTTAATAATACAAGTATCCATATACTTGACAAAAACAAAAATCAACTTCCAATAGGAGTAATCGGGGAGGTTTGTATCGGAGGTCTTGGAGTAGCAAAAGGATATGTTAACAATACGGAATTAACATCAGAGAAGTTCATTCCGTTCGAAAATGGTCAGATCATATATAAAACGGGAGACTTGGGCAGATTTCTTGCTGATGGGAACATTGAGCTTTTCGGGAGAATCGATAACCAGATCAAGCTGAGAGGATTCAGAATTGAACCTGGTGAAATTGAAAGTTTGCTATCGCAGTTACCTGGTGTAAAAGAGGCTGTTGTCAAAATTCACAAATTTGAAGACAATGATGAACGTTTAGTTGCATTTCTAAATGTAAGTACTGACTTTAAATTGTCAAATGAAGAGATAAAGGGATCATTATCAAAGCATTTGCCGGGGTATATGATACCGTCTTTTTTCCAGGCCTCAGATAGTTTACCAAGGCTTCCAAACGGGAAGATAAACAAGAATGCTCTTATACTAGAGATTGATGAATCGTTTAAAGAACAAGAGATAGATTTTGATTCACTTAAGGAAATACATAAAAAATTATACAAGATCTGGGAGAGTGTTCTGAAAACAAAAAATATATCACCGTCCGGAAGTTTCTTTGATATTGGAGGTAATTCTTTATTAGCTATCAGGATACTCAATAAAATCAAAGAAGAGCTTGGTTTTACAATGTCTTTTAAAGATTTTATTGCACGTCCAACAATTATTCAGTCAGGTAATTTCATTGATAGTCAATCTCACCATGAAGAGAAAGCCATCGAGCTAATTCATCTGTCAGAAACCACAAATCTTCCTCTGTCATTCAATCAGAAAAGATTATGGCTGATTTCAAAATTACAGCCCAATACAGCATCATACATTATTTCATATAATTATAAGTTTTCCGGTTCACTTAACCGTGGAATATTTCAAAAGAGTATAGAAAAATTATTCCAGCGACATTACATTGTTTTTTCTGTGATCAGGGAGGTTAATGGCGAGCCATTTTGTGATATAGTACCATCGAAAGTTGATATCTCATTTATTGATTATTCAGGTCTGCCTGAAAGTCAAAGCTCAGAAAAGGTCAGTGATATATTTAATGCAGATTCCAGAAAAATTTTTGATTTGGAGAATGGCCCTTTATATCGGTTGTATCTCATAAAGACAGGTAGTGATGAATATTATTTCCGGATAAGCATACATCATATAATTTTTGACGGCTGGTCATGGTCTGTATTTGCTAAGGATCTTAATGAGATTTACAACAGTCTGTTGAAGGGGAATGAGGTTAACCTTGAGAAACTTGAGTTTCAGCAATATGACTATGCTCAATGGGAAAAAAATTCTGTTGGTTCAAAGCATGAGGCTGAATCAGTTGAGTTCTGGAAAAAGAATTTAGAGGGAGCTTCCTCTATCCTGAATTTCCCATATGATTTTCAACGGACAGATGAACCATCGGGCAGAGGCAGAAGTGAAGTCATTCGGTTTTCAAAGGAGTTGTCAGAGAAACTCAGAAGTATCAGTAAAGCTGAAGGTACGTCGCTGTTTGCCACAATGTTAAGTGCATTTGGAATACAGATGCAGAAATATTCAGGCGAAGATGACATCAATATCGGATTGCCAGTAGCATACCGTCCACATTCAAAGCTTGAGAATATATTCGGTATGTTTGTTAATACAGTAGTGGTACGTCTCAGGTATGAAAAAGAATACACATTCAGAAATATTATTCACTGGACCAGCGAGGCAGCCCTTAATGCAATTGCACATCAGGATCTTCCTTTTGAGGATGTTGTTGAGATAGTCAAACCTGATCGTTCTTCAGGTGCTAATCCATTATTTCAGGTAGCTCTTGCCTGGCAGAATAATCTGGATGAGCCAATAAAACTTGATGGGGTTGTAAGTGAAGTGGTAAATGAGGACGAGAGGACTGCAATCTTTGACATTATCCTTTATCTCTGGGAGAATGGAGATATAATCGAAGGTGAAATAGATTATTCAACTGATTTATTAAAACGTGAAACGATAATCCGGTTGAAAGACAATCTTCTGATTTTGATTAATAATCTGGTTGAAAATCCGGATACTGTTATCGAATCAGTTCCGATGATATCTGAGGAAGAGAAAACGATGATCGATACTGTAAATAACACCTTTGCAGATTTCTCAGAAGATAAAACAATTATACAATTGTTTGAAGAAATGGCACTTCTCAATCCTGAACAAACTGCCATAATATTTGATGAAGGGGAGTTGACGTATTCTGAACTAAATCTTAAGGCTATTCATCTGGCAGGAGTGTTACAGACTTATAATATAGGGGTAGGTGACTTTGTTGGATTGTTGCTCAAGCGCTCTCCCGAACTTATAATTTGTTTATTGGCAATTCTAAAAACCGGAGCTGCATACGTCCCATTGAATCTGACCGATCCCGATAACCGGATAATGTCAATTATCAACGCAGCAGACATTAAGTTTGTTATCACAAATACTGAGCACGACTTAATCTTGCCAGATAATCGTAAACGGCTGAATATAGAACAATTAATAAGCCAGTCAGACAGTGACCAGACAACTTTTAAAGATACTCTTGTGACGTCTGCAGATTCTGCTTATATTATATTTACTTCCGGGACAACAGGAATTCCCAAAGGTGTGTTGGTCGGTCATAAATCAGTAATTAACATCATTGAATGGGTCAATAAAACTTTTAAGATATCATCCTCTGACAAATTACTATGGACAACCAACTTGAGTTTTGACCTTTCAGTATATGATATTTTTGGAATACTGGCTGCAGGGGCAACCATAAGAATTTTAAGCGACGAAGACCGGCAGAATCCTGAAAAGCAATATAATATAATGCTAAAAGAGGGAATAACTTTCTGGGATTCTGCACCTCAAAGTTTATTGCAGCTTGTTCCCTTCTTTAATAAAAGCAATAATCCACGGTTATATGATTCTTTAAGACTTGTCTTTTTAAGTGGTGACTGGATCCCGTTATCATTACCAACTGCAGTTACTTCCATATTTCCTTCAGCACAAGTTGTAGGATTAGGTGGAGCAACAGAGGCAACGATATGGTCGAATTATTTCATCATTGATAAAATAAATCCTGAGTGGAAAAGCATTCCATATGGTAAACCCATGCAGAACGCAAGATATTATATCCTTGATGCAAAGATGAATCATTGCCGTATAAAACAACCAGGGAACCTGTATATCGGTGGTGAATGTCTCGCACTCGGATATTATAATGATCCAAACCTTACAAATTCAAAATTCATTCAGGACCCTTATAATTCAGGTTCTAAACTTTATTTGACTGGCGACAAAGCCCAATGGTTACCTGATGGGAATATTGAATTTCTTGGAAGGGAAGATGAGCAGTTAAAGGTAAGAGGTTACAGGGTGGAAATTGGGGAGATTAAAAATACTGTATTGCAGAATGAAGCTATTAAAGAAGCTGTAATTATACCTGATAAATCGGATAGACACAATATTAAGGTAATATTATTTATTACCACGTATGAGGATATAACATTGGATGTAAGGGATTTAAAGAAAGAGCTGCGAAAAAGTCTTCCGGAATATATGATACCTGCCGATATAATCCGTTATAAACAATTTCCTGCTACAGCAAATGGTAAAATAGATACTAAAGCATTATTCTCTGACTACATAAAGTCATTGGTTGACGACCAGAACAAAAAACTAACAGATGGAGCTGATGAAGATTTAAAAACTCTGAGCCCCACCCAAAAGATAATGTACGAGATTTGGTGTGAGTCTTTAAAAAAAGTAAATATATCACCAAAGGATAACTTTTTTGATATAGGCGGAAATTCACTTTTAGCTATCAGGCTCATTAATAGCATTAAGGAGAAGATTGGTGCTACATTATCATTTAAAGAATTTATTACACATCCCACAATTATTGAGTCTGGTGATTATATAGACAGCCAACATGCAGCTAAGAGTGAAACAATAAACCTTGTCCATTTGACAGGTAAGGAGAATTTACCTCTTACAGGAAACCAGAAGAGATTATGGCTTCTTTCAAAATTGCATCCCGAAATACCATCATATATTATTGGATTTACTTATAAACTTTTCGGTTCTCTTAACAAAAACATTTTTCAAAAAAGTATTGAGCTGCTATTCCAGCGGCATTATACTGTGTTTTCTCTAATTAAGGAGGTTAATGGCGAGCCCTATTGTGATATAGTACCATCGAAAGTTGATATTTCATTTATTGATTATTCGGGTCTGCGTGAAAGTGAAACATCAGAAAAAGTCAATGATATATTAAGTGCAGATTCACGGAAAGTTTTCGATTTACAGAATGGTCCTTTATATCGTTTATATCTTATAAAGACCAGCAATAATGAATATTTTTTCCATTTAAGTATTCATCATATAATATTTGATGGCTGGTCATGGTCTGTCCTGGTCAAGGATCTCAATAATATCTATAACAGCTTGCTAAAAGGAGAAGAGGTTGTTCTTGATGAGATTGAGCTTCAGCAATATGATTATGCACAATGGGAAAATAAATCTGCAGGTTCAAAGCGTGAGGCAGAATCAGTTGAATTCTGGAAAAAGAATTTAGAGGGAGCTTCCACTATCCTGAATTTCCCATATGATTTTCAGCACACAGAGGAGCCATCAGGCAGAGGTGGAATAGAAGCCATCAGCCTATCAGAAGATTTGTCCGATAAACTCAGAAGAATCAGTAAAAAGGAGAATTCTTCGCTGTTTGCCACAATGTTAAGTGCATTTGGAATAGAGATGCAGAAATATTCAGGCGAAGATGATATCAATATTGGATTGCCGGTAGCTTACCGTCCTCATTCAAAGCTTGAGAATATATTCGGTATGTTTGTTAATACAGTGGTGGTACGTCTCAGGTATGAAAAAGAATCCACATTCAGAAATATTATTCACTGGACCAGTGAGGCAGCCCTTAATGCAGTTGCACATCAGGATTTACCATTTGAAAAGGTAGTTGAGATTGCAAATCCTGACCGTTCATCCAACGCCAACCCCTTATTCCAGGTTGCTTTTGCATGGCAGAATAATCTTGATGAACCAATAAAAATGGATGGGATAAGGAGTGAAAAGATAACAGGAAGAGAACGGACTTCAATCTTTGATATTACAATGTCTTTATGGGAAGACGGAAGCCGGATTGAAGGTGAAATAGAATACAACCTGGATGTTCTTAATAGAGATACAATAACCCGTTTGCGCGATAACTTCATCCATTTATTAAAAACCATTGTTGAAAATACTGATCTGCCAATATCTGATATTAATATTGTTTCGGATAACGATAAGAAACTTCTTGAACAATTTAACAAAACAGATGTAGTAGTTCCAGACTTACTTGGCCATAATTTCTTTGAAATACACAGGGATCAGAATCCATTTAAAACTGCCGTCATCTCAGGAACCAAGAGTCTGAATTATATGGAACTCGATAACCAGGCTAATCAACTGGCAGGTTACCTGATCTCTCTGGGTGTAACAACGGGAGATGTTATTGGAGTCTGCATGGATAGATCAATAGAATTGATAGTGTCTCTTTTTGGAGTTCTTAAGGCAGGAGCCTGCTATCTCCCTATTGATTCAGAGTTACCTGATGACAGGATTAAATTTATGTATGATGATTCAGGGGCAAAAGTGCTGATTTCAAAGATTACTTTGCATGAGAAATTTCACAATTTCACCAAAACCCAAATAGTACTAATAGATAAAGAAAATGAGAAGTTAAGAGACAATTCTTATGAGAAACCTGCCCTTAATATAGACTTCAGTTCTCTTTCATATATAATTTACACTTCAGGGTCAACAGGAAAACCGAAAGGAGTAAAAGTAAATCATCGTGCTTTGGTTAACTGGATCCAGAGTATGTCTAAGGCATTGGCTGTCAATGAGGATGACAACGCACTTGCAGTTTCAACTCCCTCATTCGATATGTCTCTTGCTGAAATTTTCCTAGCCTTATCAAATGGAGCAACATTGTTTTTCCCGAATCTTCAGGAGGTTAAAGATGCGATAACTTTAATAAACCTGATTGATAGTAATAATATTACATTGCTCCTGGCAACTCCTTCACTTTGGAACATTCTTTTAGATAATGGGTGGAAAGGAAAAGAAAATATCAAAGGTTTATGTGGGGGTGAAGCTTTAACACAAAAACTGGTACGTCAGATACTTCCTAAAATTAAAGAGCTCCATAATTATTACGGTCCAACTGAAACCACAATGTGTTCAACAGGGATACGGATAACGGATCCTGATAGTAAGATTACGATTGGAAAGCCAATAGATAATACTCAAATCTATATCCTGGATAAATATAATCATTTGCTTCCAATCGGAGTTACAGGAGAATTGGCAATAGGAGGAACTGGTGTATCAAACGGTTATATTAACAGGCCGGAATTGACAGCTGAGAAGTTCATTCCATTTGAAGATGGCCAGATCATTTATAAAACAGGGGATTTGGCCAGATTTCTTGCTGATGGAAACATTGAACTTTTCGGGAGGATCGATAATCAGATCAAGCTGAGAGGATTCAGGATAGAACTTGGAGAGATTGAAAGTCTGCTATCAAGGTTAGATGGTGTTAAGGAAGCAATTGTAAAGCTTCACAAGTTTGAGGATAATGATGAACGTCTTGTGGCATTTTTAAATGTTGACAATAGATTTAAACTGACCAAAGAGGATATCATTGGATCTTTATCGCAGCATCTACCGGTATATATGGTACCATCTTTCTTCCAGACATCAGATGGTTTCCCAAAGCTCCCAAACGGAAAGGTCAACAGAAAGGCACTTATTCTTGATATTGATGAATCAGAGAGGAAACAAGAAATAAATTTCGATTCGCTTTCTGAGACACAGAAAAAACTATTCAAAATCTGGGAGAATATTCTGAAAATCAAAAATATACCTCCGTCCGGAAGTTTCTTTGATATTGGCGGCAATTCGCTGTTAGCTATCAGGATACTTAATAAAATCAAAGAAGAATTTGGTTTTACAATGTCTTATAAGTCTTTTATAGCTAATCCGACAATTATTCAATCAGGTGATTATATTTATAGTCAATCTCAAACTGAAGAAAAAGCAGTTGAACTTATTCATCTGAAAGAAACTACAAATCTGCCTCTATCATTAAATCAGAAAAGGCTATGGCTGATTTCGAAGTTGCAGCCCGATATACCATCCTACATTATTTCTATTACTTATAGATTTTCCGATTCATTTAACCCGGAGATATTTCAAAAAAGTATAGATATTTTATTTCAACGGCACCATATTGTATTTTCTGTAATAAAGGAGGTTAATGGCGAACCATACTGTGATATAGTGCCATCAAAAGTCAATATTGCATTTATTGATTATTCGGATCTGCCTGAAAGCGAGAAATTAGAGAAGGTCAATGATGTATTTCATTCTGATTCCAGGAAAGTTTTTGATCTAAAGAATGGTCCCTTATATCGTTTATATCTTATAAAGACACATAGTGATGAGTACTATTTCCGAATGAGCATTCATCATATTGTTTTTGATGGCTGGTCAGGAACAGTACTGGCAAATGATCTCAATACTATTTATAATAGCCTGCTAAAAAGAGAAGATGTTGTCCTTGAAAAGATTGAGTTTCAGCAGTATGATTATGCACAATGGGAAAAAGAATCTGCAGGTACAGAGTATAGAGCTGAATCAATTGAATTCTGGAAAAAGAATTTAGAGGGAGCTTCAACTATCCTGAATTTTCCATATGATTTTCAAAGGAAGGAACAACCATCCGGAAACGGCAGTTTTGAGACGATTAGTCTTACAAAAGCCATGTCTGATTCGGTGAGGGCAATAAGTAAAAAAGAAGGGTCGTCGCTTTTCACTACATTGATGAGCATCTTTGGTATACAGATGTACCTGTATTCAGGAGAGAATGATCTTAATATTGGATTACCAGTTGCATTCCGGCCACATTCTAAGCTTGAAAATATATTTGGGATGTTTGTCAATACAGTAGTGGTTCGTCTCAAGTATGAAAAAGGGGTTACTTTCAGGACATTGATAAGACTGGCCAATGACACCGTGATGAATGCAATTGCGCACCAGGATCTTCCTTTTGAGGATGTTGTTGAGATAGTCAAACCTGATCGTTCCTTAGGTGCTAATCCATTGTTTCAGGTAGCTCTTGCCTGGCAGAATAATCTGGGTGTTCCAATAAAACTTGATGGAGTTGTATGTGAAGAAGTAAACAGGAACGAACGAGCTGCGATTTTTGACATTATCCTTTTTCTTTGGGAGAATGAAGATATAATCGAAGGTGAAATAAATTATTCAACTGACTTATTAAAACGAGAAACAATACTCCGGCTGAAACAAAATCTTCTGGTTCTGATTAATAATCTGGTTGAGAATCCGGATACTGCAATCGAATCATTTTCAATGATTACTGATGAAGATAAAAAGTTGATCCTTGATTTTAATGATACTGTTACCTTATATCCAAAAGACAAGACTGTAGCACAACTCTTTGAAGAACAGGCAAGCTTTTACTCTGACAAAACAGCAGTGGTTTTTAAAGAAGAATCTTATACATATAAACAATTAAACGAAAAATCAAATCAATTAGCCCGGACTTTGAGAAATATAGGGGTTAAAGATAACTCTCCTGTTGGACTAATGGTAGAAAAATCATTGGACATGATTGTAGGCATACTGGGGATTCTTAAGGCCGGAGGAGGCTATGTGCCAATTGATCCTGAATATCCTGAGCAGAGAATAAATTTTATTATCAAAGACTCGGGATGCAAGGTTCTGCTTATGCAGGATAAATACATAAAGTTTCCGGTCAATGAAGTAACAAAACTTAGTCTGAATTCTCCGTCTTCTTATCACAATGAGAAGTCAAATATCAATTTAATCAACGGTCCCGCAGATCTGGCATATATCATGTATACCTCGGGTACAACAGGAGTCCCCAAGGGGAGTATGATCATTCAAAAAAATATTGTCAGACTTGTACGAAATACCAACTATATTGAACTTACCCCAGATGACAGGATACTGCTGACTGGTGCAGTTGTCTTTGATGCTACGACATTTGAGATTTGGGGGTCTTTGTTGAACGGAGGTTCATTATACCTTGTGGATAAGGAAACAATACTCAATCCAAGATTATTGGGGGAAGAGATTAAGAAGAATAACATTACCGTCCTTTGGCTGACTTCGCCTCTTCTAACTCAGATTGCAGAAACCAAAGCGGATATATTTGGTAATCTGAATTATTTGCTGACAGGAGGAGAAGTTTTGTCTGCCCCTCACATAAATAAGGTGCGGAAGGCCAATCCTCATCTGAAAGTCATGAATTGCTATGGACCAACAGAAAATACGACATTCTCAACAACTTATTTAATTGAGAAAGATTTTGAACATAACATTCCAATCGGTAAACCAATCAGTAATTCCACTGCTTATGTTTTTGATAAGAATATGAATTACCAGCCTGTTGGAGTAATTGGGGAGTTGTATGTAGGAGGCGATGGACTGTCGAGAGGTTATCTTAACAGAGAAGACCTGAATAATAAAAGTTTTGTTGAGAATCCCAATAATCCGGGAGAGAGGCTTTACAAAACAGGTGATTATGCAAGAATGCTGCCGGAAGGCTATATAGAATTTCACGGCAGGATAGATAATCAATTGAAAGTAAGAGGATTCAGAGTTGAATTGGAAGAGGTGGAATATGCAATATCAGAATTACATGGAGTCATCGAAACCGTAGTCAAACCAATAAAAGGTGCAGAAGGAGATATTCGATTGGTCGCTTTTCTGAATATTTCTGATACATTCGGTATGGATACTAAAGAACTTATTAATCAGTTAAGGGGAAAGTTGCCTCCATACATGATCCCCTCAGCTTTTAAATATATGCATGGATTCCCGAAAACTGTAAATGGTAAGACTGACAAAAATTCACTTACATTAGACGTTAACGATATTGGTATAGACAAAATTGAAAGACACAATCTGGAAACTCTTACCCCTAATGAAAAGAGGATTCTTGATATCTGGAGTGACATCTTGAAAACAAAAGACATTTTGATTACTGACAATTTTTTTGAAATCGGCGGAAACTCGCTTTTGGCAATTTCTGTCATGTCAAAGATTGAATCAGTTTTTAATATTGAATTAGGATTAAGAGTGTTTTTTGACAGCCCAAGAATTAAGGATCTGGCAGAGAGAATAGATATTCTTTTGCTCAAAACAGTAAAAGCTGATCAGGTTAAAGAAGTAATTGAAAACGAATCGAAGATCATTGAGGGCGAGATTTAATCTCTAAAGTTAACCGCAATATGGAAAAAAATCTGTAGACTCAGAGAACAAGCATATTTTTCACCTGACTCCATTTAAGGAAGGGGTAAATCAGGAGAAAAATCATGGATAAACTTAATCTGCTAAAGTAAAATTAATTGTGGCTAATAATAAATCAGAGAAAAAAAAATTTAAATTGAGCGTCGGATATGATTAATAAAGGATCATGGATCCCTGGCGTTAACTCGGGATGACAAGTCATTAGTTAAGGAGTTAGGGAAGATGCATTCCGAACAAAGTGAGGAATCTGTTAATTGGCATATTTTTTTTATATTAACCTTTCCAGATGGTTATTTATTATTAAAAGAAAAACTGGTATAAAAATTACTAAAATTAAAATTTGATGTTTAGTGAATTTCTGACAGAGCTTGAAAGTAAAGAGATACATGTCTCATTTTCAGAAGGTAAAATTAAGTATAGTGGTCCGGAGCAATATATTAATGCTCAACTAATTGATAATCTTAAACATTACAAGGGAAAATTAATCAAATACCTGTGGCCTACCGAATGCAGCAATATGATGCCTATTAATACCGAAGGGAGTAAGGTTCCGTTTATTCTGTTACATGGGGAGAAGATGAATTATCCATTAAGTAACCATTTTGGTATTGATCAACCATTTTACGGATTCTTCCACTATGGTTCTGAGGGAGAAAAAATCTTCCATAAAAAGGTAGAAGCATTTGCCAAAGACTATATCTCTCAATTGCAAAAGATTCAACCAAAAGGACCTTACTATTTGGGAGGATTCTCATTTGGTGGTTTAGTTGCATTTGAAATGGCTGTGCAACTTCAAAAACAAGGATTTGAAGTACCTGTTCTTATTCTGATCGATTGTAAAATTCCTATGTTTAAGGAGCCGGTACATGCCTCTAATGTGTTCTTGAAAATTTCACTTGAGTTCTATAACTATTCAAAATATATCTATTACTGGCTTTTTCATAAAGCCAGAAGATTATACTATGAATTCTTTTTGTTATTTAAGACAAGACTTCATAAAAAGAACAGAAACTATTACATCATGGGCACCTATTCGCAGATTGCTATGAGGTACAAACCAAAAAGCCATTATAATGGCGAAATTTTGCTTTTTAGGAGCCAGCAGAATAACTCTGCCCATGAATATTTGGGATGGGATAACTTATGCGACCATGTAAATATGGTAATAGTTGAAGGTAATCACAAGACTATTTATGAAAGCGAGGAGAGCTACAATGTACTAAGTAAAAATATCGGTGAATGGATAGAAAAGGCAAATGGCTATAACAAAAAAAATGCATCTTAAAATTTATTGTCAGAATATAAAAGAAAAATGGTTGGAAAGTGGTAAAAGTAATTTGGATGTATTTTACGGAATTGCTAATAGTTTTGTAGACCAAATACCTGTTTTGTATAACTACTTGTCAGATTATGAAATGGATAGAGCGAATCGCTTTAGACATGAGTCAGATTACAATTGCTATGTTTCTGTACATTCTCTTTTAAGAATCGAACTTTCAAAAATCCTTGGAACTGAAGCAAGATCAATAAAGATCGTGGAATCTAAAAGTGGAAAGCCCTTCATTTCAGATGAAGTCCTGCCATTTAGCATTTCGCGGACTAAAAATTCATTTGCATTTGTGATTGGGAGGAGTAATCAATTTCTTGGTGTTGATATTGAACAAATTAACCCTGATGTTGAGTTTCCTGGTATTTCCAGGAGCTTTTTTAGCACTAAGGAGCAGCAACGGATTTTTTCTATTGATAGCATTGAGGAGCAGCAACGCTTTTTTTTTGAAATATGGACCAGGAAAGAAGCACTGTTGAAAGCTCTCGGGGTAGGAATAAATACCGAACTAAGCAATGTACAGGTACTTGAAGGTGAAAATATTATTGATATGGAGGTTATTTCTGATTATGCCGACTCGTTTAAAATTATTACAATTATGAATGACAGGGAATCATTAAGCATTGCCTCATCAGTCGATATCGTTCCAAGATTTATCAATATTTCATCAGAGTAGTCTAATGTAGAAGGCTTAACAACTGTTTCAGAATCTACCGGTATACCAAACAACAGAATCTCCTTTCATTTTATCGGATTCGGATATAAAGAAAATACTTATCTTTTCAATATTAATAAATGGGTTATCTTAAATCAAAGGCCGTAGATCTTTTGGGCTTAGTAACAAAAGGTCACGAACGTAGTGTCAGGGCAAAAAAAAACATACTTGCTTCAATTGTAATAAAAGGGTTAAGTATTGCAATAAGTTTGGTTCTGGTTCCATTAACAATTAATTATATAAATTCCTCACGCTATGGTATATGGCTGACATTAAGTTCGATAGTTGCCTGGCTGAGCTTTTTTGATATTGGCCTGACTCAGGGATTACGCAATAAATTTGCAGAAGCAAAAGCAAAAAATGACGACTCAATTGCCCAGATTTATGTAAGTACAACCTATGCACTGCTGGGTATTATTTTCTTAGGTGTCTGGTTTCTTTTTCTAATCATTAATCCATTTTTAAACTGGAGCAATATCCTAAATGTATCAGAAAGCATGCGATCTGAAGTCTCGCTCCTGACAGTAATTATATTTTCTTATTTTTGTATTTCATTTATACTAAGGACAATTACGACGGTTTTAGTCGCAGATCAGCAACCTGCAAAGTCATCGTTGATTGATCTCCTGGGACAAATTTTCTCTTTGATTTTTATTTTAATTCTTGTAAAAACAACTGAAGGCTCTTTACTTAAATTAGGGATTGCCTTATGTGTTTCCCCTCTTCTGGTATTGATTGCAGCAAGCCTGTTTTTATTCAAAGGTGATTATAAGAAATACCGGCCATTAATTTCAAAGGTCGAGTTCTCTTGTGCTAAGGATCTTTTTAATCTGGGATTGGTATTCTTTGTAATTCAAATTGCCGGAATTGTCCAGTATCAAACAGCTAACATTATTATAGCCCGTAATTTTGGTACAGATGAAGTCACTGCCTATAACATAGTATACAAATATTTCGGGATCTTAAATATGATCTTCAGTATTTTCATTGTTCCATTTTGGTCTGCTTCCACCGAGGCTTATAAGAAAAATGATATTCAGTGGATAAAGAATGGCATAAGAAAATATGATCAGTTAAATATACTGTTGGTTTTTGCCGGATTGGCTATGTTGATCTTCTCAAATACTGCATATCGTTTATGGTTGGGAGAAGGCAAGGTAAATATCCCTTTTTCTCTTTCTTTATGGGGATTTTTGTTTTTTAACGTTACCATTTTTGGTGGAAAGTATGTGAACTTCTTAAATGGAATCAGTGCATTAAGAATTCAGTTTTTATCTTCTTTAGTTAGTCCATTTTTATATATTGCCAGCGCAATTGTTTTGATAAGATATTACCACCTGGGAGTATTTTCACTTTTCATAGCCTCAATTATTGCAAATTTTAATGCGTTTATTTTAGCTCCATTACAGTATTTCAAGATTATTAATAAGAGATCGGCATCTGCTATTTGGTATAAATAACCACTCTATTTAAATGACAAAGATAGTTCACATACAGGCTGGTATATTCACTGCCGGCAGAGCAGCATTAAGACTGCATAATGCTTTTCTGGAAGAAAAGTATGATTCAAGCATTCTCTCGCTATGGCCTGATATAAATGATAACGAGAGAATAAAGCATATGAGGATTCATTCAAATATAATTGGATGGATTGATAGTAAACTGCAGTCCTTTTTGCAACGTGACAATAATAAACAATTTGGACAATTCTCATTTCCGATTCTGGGTACAGATATTTCCAGGATGGATCAATTAAAGGAAGCAGATATTATTTATTTACATTGGGTTCAGGGTGGATTTTTGAACCTTTCAAATATTGAAAAACTGGCAAAGTTGGGTAAACCAATGGTCATCATTATGCATGACATGTGGTCAATTACGGGTGGATGCCATCATAGTTTTATGTGTGAAAAATATAAAACCAGATGTGACCATTGTCAAATGTTTCCTAAAAATAGAATAATTGACTTACCTGCTTTTGAGTTTAACAAAAAGCGGAGATTATATTCAAAATATGATAACCTCTGTTTTGTTTCTCCCAGTAAATGGCTTTATGGTTGCGCAAATCAGGCATCGCTGACAAAAGACAAGCCATTGTTTTATATCCCAAATATTATTGATAATAGCATATTTAAATCATTTGATAAAACTTGTGCGCGGCAAATATTAAATATTCATCCTGATGAAACTGTAATATCATTTGGTGCTGCTTCAATTGACAGTCCTTACAAGGGTTGGACATACCTACAGAAAGCTTTGGAATTACTAAAACAAGGGAATAGCATAGAAAAACCATCAGTTTTAATATTCGGTAGTGGCTATAATAAGAGTATTGCAGATACAATTCCTTTTAAATCACGATTTACCGGTTTCTTAAGAGATGAATATTCGACTTCTCTTGTTTATAATGCATCAGATGTTTTTATTACACCTTCATTGGCTGATAATCAACCTACAACAGTCATGGAGAGCATGTGTTGTGGAACTCCGGTTGTTGGTTTTGATGTCGGAGGTATACCAGACATGATCAAACATAAAGAAAATGGATATCTGGCAAAATATAAAGATACAGAAGATCTGGTTAATGGAGTGAGGTTTTGCCTCGAAAATAATGTAAAAGGAAAAGTATTACCACTTTTTGAAAAGAGTAATGTTATCAGAAAGCATATTGAGTTAATTAATAGTATAAAAATAAGACAATAATTATTAAATGACAGATAACAAGGTGATTAAAAAAGAAAGTGTATTTAGCAACAAGACTAATAGGTCCAATTATTTTTTTTGGCTGGGATTTGTCATTTATTCTTTAAGTTTCACCATCTCAACATCAGGCTCTGTGAATTTTATTGCTTGTCAAATGTTGCAGATTGTTGGACTTCTTTTGTTGGTTTCAGCTTCAATTTTTCTTGTACAATGGAAATTTGATTCTGATTACCTGAGAACAATGTTTTCCCTGTACATCTTTTGGACGTTTACCATTATTATAAGAGGATTCACTTTTGATTATCAATCATTAAAATTCATGCTTTTTGATTCCACTTTTGGGATAATGCTTTATTTTGCACCATTCATATTGTTATTCCCACGGAATCTGGCCTTTTATAAAAAAGCATTTGATGTACTTGTGATTTTAGGTATAGCTTACTTGCTATATGATTTTATTTTTCTTAAAGATCTGTTGGCGCCCGGTAGAAATCTAAGAAGTCAGGCCATTCTTGAGTACTTCTCACAAAACTTGAGTCTTCCATGTGGTTTGTTATTGATAACATATATTTATCATACAAAAAAAAGCAGATTACTGGCATTGTCTGTAATTGTACTTACTTTTTTACTTGCAGCTATAAGGGCCCGCCGGGGGCTAATGTTTATATCAATAAATATCCTTATATTTTCATTTCTTATATACTTCTATGTCCATAAAGTTAAAATAATCGTATTCATATTTTCTTTAATATTAATATCTTCAGTTTATCTCATTGGAGCAAAAATTTATAATGAAAATAAGCACGATCTGTTCGGTTATGTAACAGCACGTTTAGACGAAAATACAAGAACCGGAGTAGAAGCCTATTTTTATAAAGATATGAACTTGGTCAGTTGGACAATTGGCAAGGGAATAAATGGGCTATATTATTGTCCTGGAATAGATGGTAGTGAAAGTGGTCTGTTTACAATTAACAGAGGAGTAATAGAAACTGGTTATTTGCAACTCATTCTGAAAGGAGGGATAATAAGTTTAGGTTTATTATTGCTAATTGCAATCCCTGCTGTCTTTAAAGGGATCTTTTATTCAAAAAATATTCTTTCAAAAGCTGCCGGAATATGGGTCTTATTATTCCTGATAAGCCTTTACCCTTCGGTTCCAGTTAATTTTAGCATGGGATATTTATTAGTATGGATATCAATAGCCATTTGTTATTCTGATGAAATAAGAGAAATGCCTGATACTACTGTTTCTGAATTACTATCGCATTGATATTCAAGAATAACAATGCTGGTATCAAATCCTCTGAAATTAATAGTACAAATATTAATCATAAGTATCACTGAATTTTATGATCATGCCTAAAGTTTTGATTATCGGACAACCTTTTAATAACAATACCGGAGGAGGTATAACATTATCCAACTTATTCAATGGGTGGGACAGAGATAAAATAGCTGTTGTTTGCCTTGGACATTTGCTTTTAGATAACATCGATACTCAAGCATGCAACATCTATTATCAACTTGGATACAAAGAGAATAGATGGCGCTTCCCCTTTAATCTGTTGCAACGGAAGTATTATTCCGGACTTTTAAAATTTGATGAGAACAGATATCAGGACCTTACAATTTCAAAGTCAAAACTCAGAGTTAAAATAATAATGAATTTTCTTAATCCTTTATTAGAATTCTTTGGGTTGTTTCATGCTATTCAAAGAACTGAACCTTCATCAGAATTGATAAAATGGTTAGATGATTATAAGCCCGATGTCATTTATGCCCAGACTGCCACAAGGGAGGGTATATTATTTTGCCTTTCAGTACATTCTTATTTAAAAAAGCCATTAATTTTTCACATGATGGACGATTGGCCATCGACAATTGGTGGTAAAGGACTTTTTAGAAAGTATTGGAATAATCAGATTGATAAAGAATTCAGACTCTTGCTTGACCAGGCCACCATTTTGATGAGCATCAGTGACGAAATGGCCAGGGAATATAAAATAAGGTATAATAAAGACTTTCTTACCTTTCATAATACTATTAATATTGAATTTTGGAAAAAGTATCAAAGGACAAATTATGAATTGAAAGATACTCCGACTATTTTATATGCTGGCAGAATTGGATTAGGAATTGATACTTCACTGGAATTAATGGCAAAGGCAATACAGCAGATAAACAGTGAGCTGAATATGTCTGTTAAGTTCATCTTACAAACTCAGGAAAAGCCTTTATGGATAGATAAATATGAAAATGTTGTACATAATAGTTTTGTTCCCTATAATGATTTACCAAAAACATTTTCAGAAACTGATTTTCTCCTTTTACCCTATGACT
>Ga0116171_10001820_pt1 | contig 20771 bp, 18 predicted proteins | sample AD_JPNHW2_MetaG_FD_89798 | JGI IMG/M metagenome (GOLD analysis project Ga0116171, IMG submission 89798) | Active sludge microbial communities of municipal wastewater-treating anaerobic digesters from Japan - AD_JPNHW2_MetaG | ecosystem: Engineered > Bioreactor > Anaerobic > Digestate | place... | reverse complement strand
CTAATGGAGCATTTAGCGGTCTTGATATGTTGGCCAAAGCGAGGGCGAGATTGGAATTCTATAAGAACACAAAAGACATTATTGATAAAGGATTGAAATCATTGCGGAGGCAGTCTATTTCTGGATCGTATTTTCAGGTTGCAAGCTATGAAAAGAGAACTCCGAATAAAATCAAATACTTTCTTTTATCATTTTGGTACAACCCATTTCATATAAAAAAAATAGCTTATAGATTTAAGATTTTGTTTCTATGAAAATTATTTTTTGCACCTCGACCTATTCTCTAAATAATTCTGGTGGAATGGACAAAGTCCTATATAGTGCATTGCCAGAATTTGATAAAAGAGGTATTGACTATCTTGTTATAGCTTCAAATAAAAAGTACGATGTTTTAAAGGGTTTGGTAAAGCTCATTTTGAACAATCCCTTTTCATTCAATGTTATTGTCTTCAATTCATTAGCGGCAATTTCCAAAAGGTACAATAAGTATTGGAGAATTTACTTCTTTCTTTCTTTATTTTTAGGATGGAATAAGGCACTTTATTGGCATGAGATGTCAACCTATTTTGATAATTTTAGTAAGCAAAATCCAGCTGAAAGTAAATTGATAATAAAATCATTTAATAAAAGAAAAGTAATTCATTTGGCTGTTTCTGAATCAAATTCTCATATCATTGACGATTTTTTCCCTAAAGGGATTAAGCGAATCGTTTATAATACTTGCAAGCCGATATCTATATCAGGTAAGAATACTTTTCTCTATCCAACAGTTTTATCTATAGGCTCCATACAGTACATAAAAGGTACAGATATATGGACAAAAGTTGCAATAGGTGTATGTAAAAGAAATGAAAATGCTCATTTCCTTTGGTGTGGTGGTGTGAATGACATGAAGTTATACAAAGACTGCAAAGGTTTAATAAGTGAGAACAATTTGAGTGATAGAATCCAATTTCTTGGCCGAATTAATAATCCGGAAATATTAATTCATTCAGCACACCTGTTTTATTTACCTAGCAGGAGTGATAGTATGCCCTTAGTGGTTCTTGAGGCAATGGCATGTGGGCGGGATATTATTTATTATAATTCTGGGGGTGCAAAAGAAGCGGTAGGTGATTATGGCATTTTTATTGAAAACTTTGATGTAGAGGAGACTATTGAGAGAATACTAGCTTATTTGAATCAAAATAAGAACAAGAAAGTTTTAACTGAGAATAGGGGCCTAATGGAAAGATACTCATCCAAGTTTAAACCGGAGGTTTTTGTTGATAGATTTTTAGATGAACTGGGGAAAGCAATCATCAATAAATAGCAATTCACAAGCAAGAGTATATTTGAAAGAACCAATATTTCTGAAAATTTCGGGACTTTTTGAGCCTTGCAATCAGGAATGATTCAGTAATAGCTGCCGGAAGTGTTGTAATGAAGTCAATTCCAAGGAATGGTCTTGTCGGAGGTGTACCGGCTAAAGTGATAAAGAATATTGAATAGAAGCCAAGATGTTTTGCAATTCCTAAACTGATATATATTGTAAATTCCGTAATTAGGCACTTTCGAGTCAAGCTATAATTTATTTCACTCAGGCAAATTTACAAACATTCCTTAGGAACCCCCCATAGTCCAGTACGATAATTTTATCAGACCAGCTAACGAACGAGTTGTCCAGTAAGTAACGTAGCTGTAGCAGGAATCAGAACGTTACTATAAGCTTTTAAACAGCACACTTAAGAGCTCCACGCCTCAAGTCACATGACCCGCCAGCAAGCAGAAACACAGCTGTGGCTGACATTTCTGATAGACTTAGGGCAGCACACGGATATAAATTTGAAAATAAATAACTCAGAAATAATACTATATACCACTCCTCAGGGAGATGTTAAACTGGAGGTAATTGTCCGGGATGACACTGTTTGGCTGACACAAAAAGCAATGGGTGAACTGTTTGGTGTTAAAAAATCAACTATAAGTGAGCATTTAACCAATATCTATCAGAACAGCGAACTTGAAAAAGCCGCAACTGTTCGGAAAATCCGAACAGTTCAAACTGAAGCTGGCAGGGAGGTTTCCCGTAATCTGGAGTTCTATAATCTTGACGCTATAATTTCTGTTGGTTACAGGGTTAATTCTCAACAAGCCACACAGTTTCGTATTTGGGCAACCAGGACCCTGAAAGAATTTATTATTAAGGGGTTTGTACTTGACGATGAACGCTTAAAACAGGGTAAGAGGTTATTCGGTAAAGATTATTTCGATGAATTGCTCGAACGAATCAGGGAAATCCGTGCAAGCGAACGCAGATTCTACCAATTCGGCAATACCATGAGCCTTGCTCCCATTTCTAAAAGGCAGATAGACTCATGACCCGCCAGCAAGCAGAAACACAGCTGCAAAAGCTTTTTGGATTTGACCACTTCTTCGATCTGCAATGGCAGGTAATTGAACACGTGCTGGCCGGAAGACGGGTTCTGTTCATTGAGAAAACCGGGTTTGGCAAATCGTTGTGCTACCAGTTCCCTGCAACACAGCTGACGGGCGTTACTATCGTTTTTACTCCGCTCATTGCACTGATGCGCGACCAGGTACGAAGCATGCACGAGAAAGGGATCCGCGCTGCAGCCATCAACTCGAACCAGGAAAAGGAAGAGAATGACCAAATCATAGCCAAAGCCCGGCAAAACGAGCTGGATATCCTATACATCGCCCCCGAGCGCATGGAAAACGCAGAATGGATCAGCGCAGCCCGCGAAATGAAAATCGCAATGGTGGTGATTGATGAGGCTCATTGCATCTCGATGTGGGGCCAGAGCTTCAGGCCGAACTATCGCCGTATTGTGAACCTCGTCCGCCTCCTGCCTAAAAGCTTCCCGGTGCTGGCCACCACCGCAACGGCAACCCCACGGGTACAGGCCGATATTATCGAACAGGCAGGCAAGGACCTGATACCGGTCAGGGGACAGCTGCTTCGTCCCAATATCCGCCTCTTTGTGGTCCGGGTTAACAGCGAGGATGAAAAGTTTTTCTGGCTGGCTGAATACCTGCCTCGACTCCCCAAACCGGGAATCATCTATACCGGAACCCAGGCAAATACAGATATCTACTCAAACTGGCTGCAATTCCTCAAGCTTAACTCTGCAGCCTACAATGCCCGCCTCGATGCAGAAACCCGGAAACGCGTTGAATCTGACTTCATGAGCAACAAATACGATTGTGTGGTTTCAACGAATGCTTTGGGAATGGGTATTGATAAACCTGATATCCGTTTTATTATCCACACACAGATACCCCAGTCGCCCATAAACTATTACCAGGAAATTGGCAGGGCGGGCCGCGACGGACGGGAGGCTTTTGCAATTCTTTTGTATAATCCGCATGATGACCAGGAGCTCCCCAAAAGCTTTATCGAGGGAAGCAAACCATCGCCGGAGAAATATGAAAAGGTTATCGCGGTAACCAAGAGGGAATTGCTTGGCAGGAATCAGATTGTTAAGGCCACAAACCTGAAACAGACCCAGGTAGATGTGATTCTTGCCGATCTGACAGACCAGAACATCCTGAATGAGCAGCAAAGCTCCGGGAAGAAGTACTTTTATAATCCTGATGCCCCGGCGCTTGATCTGTCGGTATTTAATGCCTTACGCGAAACACAGTTCCAGGAACTGGACCAGATGCTGGCATATACATCTGCTCCTGGCTGCAGGATGCATTACCTGTGCAATTACCTTGGTGACACATTGACTCATAATTGCGGTGTATGCGATAATGATACAGGGAAGAGTGTCCCGGTAAAAATCACAGAAGAACATCAACAGAGGTTAAAGGAATTTCGTGAAACATATTTCCCGGTTCTAAGGGTTGAGACTTCGCGAAGCAATCTTATCAATGGCATTGCAGCCTCGTGGTACGGAGTTTCAAATGTGGGAGCAGCATTGCATCGTTCGAAATACGACGGCGGGGGAAATTTCCCCGACTGGCTGGTAATCATGACATTGAAAGCTTTCAGGAAGCATTTCGGAAACCCGGAAATCGATTTGCTGTTATATGTTCCCCCTACTGAGTCCGGAGACCTGGTAAGAAACTTCGCTGAAAAAATCGGTTCGGCATTGGAGATCCCGGTTTCGCATAAGCTTGTAAAAACATCTGCAGCCGAACCTCAAAAGGTGTTCATGAGTGCCATATCAAAAAGGGAAAATGTAAGGGGGAAATTCATTTATCAGGATCCGGAAGAAATTGCAGGCAAAAGCATTCTGCTGGTAGATGATATATTCGACAGCGGCTGCACCATAATGGAAATAGGCCGGTATCTTACAGGTATCGGGGCGGTGCAGATCATTCCTCTGGTTATTGCAAAAACGGTAGGAGGAGATCTTTAAGGCAGTTGATCATGAACGGGTTCATAGATAACACATACTGGATCGCTGTTGCTCATTTGCCGAAATGGCATACTGAGAGGGTCAACCGGTTTATCGTTCAGGTTGTGTATGAAAATCAGATGGCTTGGTCTGATTTCTTCGGACTGGATAAGAAGGAATGGCGAAATATATTTGCTTTTACCGATAACGAGCTGGCTGATATTGAATCTGCGAAACGCGATTTGCCGCGACTCGCATTTATTGCCGAGCAACTGCAGAACGAGGGATTTCAGATTATTCCTGTAAACTCTCCCGGTTATCCGGCAGTTTTAAAGGAAAACCTCAAAATGAAGGGTAGTCCGCCGGTATTGTACATTAAAGGGCGAAAAGGATTATTGCAGGACGATGCCGTGGCTGTTGTAGGGTCGAGAAGTGCAGGAAAGATTGCGCTGGACTTTACTGACCGGGTGGCGAGGAAGAGTGTGAAAGAATCGAAGGTGGTTGTCAGCGGTTTTGCCAAAGGTGTTGACAGGCAGGCTCTTGACAGTGCTATTGCAGCTCACGGGAAGAGTATTATCGTGTTACCCCAGGGTATTCTCACCTTTCAGTCGGGATTTAAGAAATACTATGAGCCGATTGTCAACGGAGATCTCCTGGTGTTAAGTACTTTTTTCCCGAAGGCAGGTTGGGATGTCGGGCTGGCCATGGCCCGGAATGCTTATATCTACGGGTTGGCCGGGGAGATTTATGTAGCCGAGACTGACAGTAAGGGCGGTACCTGGGAAGGGGCGATGGACGGATTGAGGAGGCATCGCACGGTTTATGTAAGGATCCCGGAGCCGGGCGAGACGAATGCGAACCGGAAGCTGATTGATCTTGGGGCCGTTCCGGTGAGCATGGATGGGGTTGTTATGAATTTAGGCGGGGAGAGTTCCGTGGAGCTGTTTGAGCAGACTCGAAGTCACGAAGCGAAAGAACCGGAGGCTGGCTATGATAATGCGGCAAGTGATTATGAAAAGAAGATAATTGAGTTTTTGAAGCACGGGGCCTATACCTCGAAGGAAATACGACTTGCATTAAAGATTGACTGGGATGCCAGGAAGCTTGCGGCGTTTCTCAGGAAGAATCCGAACGTAAAAGCTATGACCGGCAAACCGGTGAAGTTTACGAGGGCTGAGGTTGTGGCTGGGGAATTGTTTTGACTATTTGGGTATCGCACGTAGTTGCCGTCAACAAATTGCATTGACAGTTCAGGACAAAAAGACTTAACAGATTAGATAATCCTTTGCTCAATGCCGAAGTCTATTTCAATATTGTTGGGAGCAGGGTTTTCTGCACCAATGGGTTATCCTGTTGGCAACCAGCTCAATGAGCTTTTATTAAAATGCGATGGCTCTGATTTTGGTTTTTCAACGGACGGAAACTTGTGTGTGGATACTAAAGGGGGCAAGCCTGACTTTGGATCTAAGAATTCCTACGATATTGAGTTTGACTTTTGTCGCGAATTAATTCAATACTTCTATAAAAAGCGAGGGTATTTCGACTATGAAGAGTTCTATGACTTCTTCAATTATGATGCAAAAGATGATCCGGAAGTAGAATCAATATTCAGAACTGGTGAATACGGTACAGCAAAAGATCTTGGTCAGCTACTATTTGCAATAAAGAATATTTACATACAACTAATAAGTCATTTTCTGAAGGATGGTGAAGGGAAATCATGGTATGATGATGAAGCACACATGTGCGGCCCGATCTGGCCCGGGTATACTGGAATACTGAACTGTTTGAAAAAATGGTCGGAAGATTATATAGTGAATGTTCATACCCTGAACCACGATTTGTTCTTTGAACGCCTGAACTATTCTGACTGGCTTCAGGGAGAATTATGTGATGGTTTTGAGGAACTTGGTTCTCCCTATTTTGGGGACTTGTCGGTTGAGGGCAGGCGTTATAAATGCAGATTGGAATACTTCACTGGCAGGTATGAAAAACGATTTCGTTTGTACAAGCTTCATGGGAGTAAGGATTATGGGATTTTCTATGGTTCTGATGGAGCTATGCTAACTCCTGAAAAATATGTGAAAACCAGATGGGGTATTGGATTTTCTGAGCTTTATAAAGAAATAGGAAACTCAAAAGGTGAATTAGAATACGATCGTTGTTGGATAAATTACCATGCTGATTTTCTAACTGGCACGACATCGAAAATTGAGCGTTACTTTGAACCATTACTTTTCAAAATTCTATTTCAGCACTTCAGAGACAATCTTAGGCAGGCTGAGAAACTGATTATTATTGGTTATGGCGGAAAGGATTCAGAGATTAACAAAATGATTTTGGAAAATTTTAATTGGAAGAACAAACCCTGCTTCATTATTGACCCTTATGCTGGGAATGCAGTTGAAGAATTGAGGGAGCGGTTGGGCGCGAAACTAATTGAGCAGCATCTTGAAAGCCTTAATATAAGTCAGTTTGAAGTTTGATTAATAATTGGCAAATAAGAATACCCGTCGCTTGAAATGCTAACTAATGGCATTAATCAGCGCCTTAAACATTTTTGCAATTAAAAGATTTTAGGCATGCAGATTAAGGAGATAGAAGTATATATAAATGAATTACGATATGACGAGGCTTGTTTCAAGAAACAGGATCAAAGTTCATCTGTAGTCAGCACTGTACCTGCAAGAGGAATTATTTATACATGGCGGGCAGCTGGATACATAATCATTTCAATGCTTGATTATTTATTATTGCTCTATTTTATTCATTTCAAAAAGAAGAAACTAAGTGGTAAAAGAATTGTATTCACAGCAAAGAATTTTTGCACGCAAAGTGATGGTGAGCTTGAAGACCGAATTGTAAGGCCACTTTTCACAGAAGAAATTATTTTTATTAACCAATCAAAGGAAATCAGATTAAAAAGAGTTAATAATCAAAAGGTTTACAACCTTGGCGGTTTGGTTAAGCTAATCAGCCACATATCCTTTCGGGGGCATTCAAGCCTTATGAAAACCTTTTTGTCTTATAGATCGGTTAATGATTCAATCATTAGAAACTTTAGGGATAACGAATTATATATGCTTTGGTACTATGACCTCAATAGTTTAGCACTTATTTTTTCAAGATATCGTGATAGAGTAAAGCTAATAGAAGTCCAGCATGGAAGTATAATAAACTATCCTCCATATGTAAAGCCGGCTCCTGTCAAAATTGCCGAACTTTTTTACGTAAAAAACCAATCAACAGTTGATTACCTTAAAGTACATTTGTGCGCAAATTTCCCCTCGGAATACAGATTGATACCATATCCACATGTAGAACGCAAATATGTTCCCGGCCTCCATATATTCTATGCTTCTACTGTTGAATTCAATGGTCTTCACCCAGTCTTTAAGGATTTTCTTAAACGAAGTACGTACAGAGATATGAATGTTATAATAAGACTTCATCCAAGAGAGCGAGAAAAGGAAGGTTTTTTTGCTGAGGAGTTGTCTGCTTTCAACATAAAATACGAATTTGATCATTCTAAAAACTGGCTCGAAAGTAACAGAATAAGCAATATGATCGTCATCTCACCATGGAGCTCATCCTTAGAAGATGCATATGATAATGGACTTATTGCTATTACGATTGATACTGTAGGTAAAGAAAGATACAAGCATTTATTGGATGGGAACAGGTTTTTTTATTCACTTGATCTAATATCAACATTCAATCAAATTACTAACGAAGGCTGAACGTGAAAGTAACATTCATTTTTGCTGGCTCGTATCCATATGGTCAGATTCAACCTAAAAGAGCCCATCTTCTATGTAAGTCCTTGGTTGAAGAAGACATTGAAGTGTTAATGATTATAACACAACCGACCGAACGTAAAGATAATGTATATAACGTAATTCCTCAAGGTTCTTTTGAAGGTGTCAAGTATATGTATATTGGGGGTTCTACAATTAGAAAGGAAAGTTTAATTTTTAGAATATTTGATACACTGTATTGTCGTTTTATTCTATTCTTTTCACTTCTCTTTAATAGTTTCAAGTCAGATTTTGTAATTGTCTTAGGCGCCTCCTTTGATTTTAGGATATTGCTTCCTGCATTATTGAAGTTAACTAAATCCAAATCAATACTCGAAATTAACGAGTATCCTCTTGTTAATAAAAGGAACAATAATAGGACAAAACTATTAAGAGGAATACTATTTAATTTGATATTTCCTTTGTATGATGGGTTTATACCAATTTCGACCGAACTGGAGAAACTGATTAGTGACTATAAATCGACTCGCGCGAAATCAATAATCATACCCATTTTAGGCCGAACAGTAGAAAGAAATAAAGAACAAAAGAAGACTCGGCCAATTGAAAGTTTTTACATTTTTCATGCAGGCTCACTCTTCGAAAGCAAAGACGGGATTTTAGGTATGATTAAAGCATTTGGCCAAGCTAAAGATAGAATACCTTATCCAGTAAAATTGGTTTTAACGGGCTCAATTAATAGATCCCCTCATAAAAACGAGATAGAAAATCTAATAACTAAGTATGAACTGGTTAATGACATAATATTTACCGGATTTTTGTCTGAAGATGAACTAGATGTGTATTTTACGTTTGCCTCTTTGGCAATAATTAATAAAAAACTGAATCTTCAAAATCAATATTGTTTTGCTTCTAAACTAGCCGAATATATGGCATATTCCATCCCTGTTATTACAACAAATGTAGGTGATGCATCCTTATACCTTAAAGATAATGTTGATTCTTATTTTATTTATGAGGATAGCACAGATATATTGGCGGATAAAATAGTGGAATTCTTTAACGAAATAAATGCATCTCGCTCTCAAGTGGCTTCGAATGCCAAGAAGACATTCGAAACTCATTTCAATTATGAGACTCATAGAAAACCTTTGGTTCGGTTTCTGTTCTCTTTAAAAAACCAAACCTAAGCTATCGCATGAAGAATGTTGTCTTAGTTATTTGTACTTTTAAAAGACCGCTTGCAATTAAAGCGTTATTGATATCGATTTCAAACTGCACTTACAAGCCATCTCTGATATTAGTGGTAGATAGTTCCCCCAATGATGATACAGAGAAAATAATCTCCAGTTATGGATTTAATGGCCTTATAATTATATACTACAATGTGCCAGCAGAATTTAGAGGACTTACAAACCAAAGGAATTTTGGAATTAACCACTTGCCAGAAGAGGCTGAAATAGTGGCATTTCTTGATGACGACATTAAAGTAGAACCGGATTACTTTGAAAAGTTGCTTGAAACATATGAGAAACAGCCTGATGCAATTGGAGTTGGTGGAATTGATTTAAATGACAATAATTATTACAAAAAGGAACCAGATGTTAAGTATTCCAAGTATCACTACTATGAATTAGATGGATGGGTAATTATTGAACCGTTACGAAATAAGGTCAGGAAGGTATTTGGATTGATGACTAACCTTCAACCTGGTATTATTCCAGAATACTCACATGGTCGCTCAACTTTGCCTCCCGGCAGCAAAACATATGAGGTTGAGCATTTTATGGGGGGGATTGCTTCATATAGAAGAGAATTGTTAGAAAATGTAAAATTTTCGAAGTTTTTTTCAGGTTATGGTCTATATGAAGATTTTGATTTTTGTGTACGAGCATTAAAATACGGTAAGCTATATGTTAACACAAATGCGAAAGTCTGGCATTATCATGAGCCATCAGGGCGGCCGGATTTTTATAAATACGGAAAAATGGTAGTCAGGAATGGCTGGTATGTTTGGAGAGTCCGATTTCCGAGTCCGTCATTAGAGGCAAGATATAAATGGCACGCCACAACTCTTTTGCTGGCTAAAATAAGGTTATTGAATGTTATCACAGGACCTCAGAGAATCAACGCACTTAAGGATTATCTAGGGAGGATTTATGCCTGGATTGGAGTTATTGCCAGACCACCAGTGAGATCCGAATAACAATATTTGTTCTTAATGACATTTGCCATTATTACACATGTATCTCATAAATATTATCTAGGCTCTTATTATGCTTATGGTCCCTATGTCAGGGAAATGAATTTATGGCTGAAATATGTAGATGAGGTAATTATTGTTGCCCCATTGGATAATAACAAATCGCCTAGCCCAATCGATCTATCATATGATCATGACAGAATATCATTTCTAACTACACGTCAATTTGACATATTAAGTCTGAAGGCCATCCTAAAGACAATTTTTTCCCTTCCTAAGATTGTCATACCTGTTTTCAAGGGAATGAGAAGGGCAGACCACATTCACCTCAGATGCCCCGGGAATGTCGGATTAATAGGTTGTTTTGTTCAGATCTTGTTTCCGCATAAAAAGAAAACTGCTAAGTACGCAAGCAACTGGGACTGGAACAGCAAACAACCTTGGAGCTACAGGCTCCAGCAACGGATCCTGAGAAACACCTTCCTCACGCGCAATATGACGGCGCTGGTCTATGGGAACTGGCCCGACCAAACAAAAAACATTAAGCCTTTCTTCACTGCTTCCTATTCTGAGAAAAACCGGACAGCGGTATCTAAAAATCCTCTTAACCAAGGGATCAAACTGGCTTTTATTGGAACGCTAACAGAGAACAAATCACCTCTTAGAAGTCTTGAAGTCCTGAAGGAGCTTTCCATGAAGAAGATAAAAGCTACTCTTACATTTTGTGGTGCCGGGCCGCAAAAAGATCTTCTGGAGCAGAAGATTTCGGAATATGGTCTTCACGACAAAGCCAATTTACCGGGCAATGTTGATGCGGAGACAGTTAAAAAAGTCCTGCAGAATGCCCATTTCCTCATTTTTATCTCCAGGTCAGAAGGCTGGCCTAAGGCTGTAAGCGAAGCAATGTGGTGGGGATGCATACCTATTACAACGCCCGTTAGCTGTGTGCCATGGATGCTTGACAACGGAAACAGGGGTGAACTTGTAACAGGTGAGGTTAATCAGATCACATCGCTGATTGAAGCTTTCATGTCTGACCAGGAACGCTTCAACAACAAGTCCCGCTCTGCTATGGAATGGAGCCGCGAGTACACTCTTGAAAGATTTGAAAAAGAAATTAAAAACTTGATCTGAGCTTAACCGTTATGGACTTTCTTTTCTTTGAAAGCTTAAACCCAGGGGCTGAAGATCACACAAAGCTGAAAATTGACTTATGCGAAGATCAACAAGTCCACTATGGATTAAATTATGTAGCTGCATGGAGGCCATCCACAAACAGGATACTCAATGACTCGTCAGCGTTACTTCTTTCAGGCCATATCCAATGTAGAACACACAACCGGGTTCATTCGGTAGAGATACTTTCAGAACATTTAAAAAATAAAGAGTGGCCGTTAGGTAATGAGTTTACGGGGTTCTTCTCAGGGGTACAATTCTCAGATGACACCCTTAGAATCTTTAATGACCCGATAGGTCTCTTTCATCTGTATTATTGCTTTACTGCAAAATATCTTGTTGTCGCCACAAACTTAAATGCAATATACGCCTTAACTGGTTCCTCAATCAGGCGAAGCACACTTTTGCTTGAAATGACAGGACCGGAATTCAGTCAATACGGCCGGTCAACAGTCCTTGAAAATGTATATTCTCTTTTGCCTGGTGAGATGGTGGTTGTCAAAGATGGCATGACCGAAAGGTTTTTTGATACCACAATTAAAGCTGAGGATAAACCAGGGCATAAAAATCTTGCATATGAACTGGTCGATTTAGTAAATTCAGAATTTAAAAACTTCTATCCGCAGAGTGACTCTTTAATGGTAAGTATGAGCGGCGGAATTGATAGCCGAGTTAATCTTGCCGCCCTTCACGCAAATGGCAAAAAACCCTTGTTATCAAATTTTGGCAAACCTGAATACATTGATTCCAGGATTCCCGCGCGAATTGCTGAGGATCTGGGTCTTGGAATTGATATTATAGACCCTGTCAGTTTTCAATTTCCACCGCAATTCATGACTGATAAGATTGTGAAGGAAACGGATTCCCTCTATGTAAATCAATGGCTCGCCTTATTTGACTATTATAAGGATAAACAATCGGGCTATCCATTGTTCTTTCTCGGAGATATGTGCGACATATTCAGAGGAAAAGGCATAAGCTCGCTTAAAACACGCAAGTTCAGGCGAAATCATTATGCCAGAAAGTTTGTCACAGGGAAACAATTATCATTAGTACCTATCAGTGAAGAAGAAAAACGAAAGTTTGCAATAAGTAAAAGAGACTTTATACTGTCACGGGTAAAGGAGTCTGCCCGTGCTCTCCTGGAAGAGGATAATCAAGGTTTAATAGACGAGGTTGAAGCCGATCTGAATGAGCTTTTTGAACATCTTGACCGATATTCTCCTGCATATATTGAGAGCCATGAGGAGCTCTTCGGAATCTTTACCCATGGAAGGCGTTCAATGGGTAAGCAGCTAAACATTCTAAAGGTGTTATTTACACCGGAAATCCCGATTCTGAACATCCGGATTATCCGTCATGTTCTCAACTTTTCACCACTGGCCCGTTACGGCGATGAACTAACGAACCAGATGTTCCGACATCCCGCTTGGAGTAATCTTGGAAATTATCCAACAGCTCAAAATCCTTTTGTACCGTATAACAGTAACTTTTGGCTTATGATGCTCGGTTGGTTCGTGAGAAGCAGCACTGATCAGACTCTTCTTAAGTTGCATGTTCTTACAAAAGGCAAATGGAGCAGACAAAGGCTCGTAGCATCAAGGGACATTCTTTCTGATTATCTCTACCCCGGCGCCCGCGAAAATTATTCCGGATATTTTACGGGGAGTAAGATCAACGCATCAAAGCTTATTAAATTATTTGAAGACAGGGTCGGGAAGAGTTCCTGGCCATTATCAGGACAGGATCTTATACCACATGCCCAGGCTGCATGGTACCTGAAAAATTTCAGGCATTGAAGATACTTCAGCTTATTGACAGCCTTCACTCCGGCGGTGCGGAACGGATGTGCGTGAACATTTCGAATGTGCTTCATGAGAGTGGTCATGATGTTACATTATGTGCATCGCGGGAAGGCGGAACACTTGAAAAATTCATAACTCCGGGGGTTAGATATTGCTTGCTTAAAAAAAAGAGCCCTGTTGATCTGGCGGCCTTCAGGAGTTTGATCAGGATTATCAGGGATAACGAAATTTCGGTAGTACATGCACATTCCAGTTCCCTGTTCTGGGCGGTGGCGGCAAAATTATTCCTTAGAAACCTTAAAGTTATTTGGCATGATCACCTAGGGATCAGAATTTATGACCGGAAGAATTTTTTTTATAAACTAATCTCGACCAAAATTGATGGGATTATCTCAGTGAATCAGGAACTTGTTGAATGGTCACGACAGAATATGAAGGTTCCCTCTGAGAGAATTGTTATGATCAATAACTTTCCACTGCTGAATATTGTTTCTAAACAGTCTGATCCGAAGGTGTTCACAATCGTGTGCCTTGCCAATCTTCGCCCGCAGAAAGATCATCCCACACTCATAAGGGCAGTGGCAGAACTTAATGAAATGAATCTTCCGAAGAGCCTGAAGGTCATTATGGCAGGTTCTGCTGACAATCAGGAATATAGCGACATGATCAGGACGCTAATCAAAGAACTCAAGTTGGAAGATATTATTGAAATGCATGGCTCTGTCGAGGACACAGCCTCGCTGCTTGCTTCAGCTGATTGCTGGTACTTACTTCTGTTTCAGAAGGACTTCCTGTTGCTTTGCTCGAGTATGGAATGGCAGCCTTGCCGGTGGTAGTGACTGATGTGGGGCAATGCGCAGAGGTAGTTGGCAATGGGCGTTACGGTAAAGTGGTTCCTCCTCATAATTTTGGTGAAGTTGCCAACGCATTGAAATGGATTATCGAAAACAGGTCTCAGGCTGATGAAATTGGGGGAATGTTACGGGAACATGTAAGAAAAGAATATGGCCCAGATAAATTCTTTAAGGAGTATATAGTCCTACTTAATATTCTAATTACAGAATGATCAGGTACATCCTTAATAGCAGATCTCCTCTTTTCTGGGTGGTTTTTCATATGGCACTTGGCATTGTCAGCACGCTTACGCCGTGGGTAATCATAGCATGGTTTTATTTTGTGCTCCTAACAACATGGGTAAACCTTTTCAGACGTACAGGAGGAACTTTTGTCCCCCTTGTGTTCCTGGTTGCTTATGCAACATCATTTGAACTTCTTGCCCGAATGTCGCGCACCTCGCCCTTTGTCCCTTATGAGCTGGGCAAATATTTGCTCCTCGTCCTGCTGCTCTTCGGCATTCTTAAGGGGTACAGGAGGGGATATATTGGTTGGCTGATGCTTGCCCTGCTTCTTCCAGGAGCCTTCTTTGATTTAGCAGGTGAGACAACATTTAAGAATATTGTTTTTAATTTGATCGGGCCGATCAATGTTGCATTGGCAGTAATTATTTTTAGCAAACAGGACATAGTCAAAGAAGATTTTATTGGGACTCTCAGGCTTATGTTATATCCCCTGGTGGCTGTGGTTTCATTTGCAATTCTGAAGTCACCGGAATTGGAGGATGTTGAATTCACCCTGGGAGGTAATTTTGAGACATCCGGTGGCTTCGGAACAAATCAGGTATCTATGGGGCTGGGGTTAGGCTCTTTTATTATTTTTCTATTTATTAAAAAAAGATGGACCTTCACAGGTTACAGATGGCTTGATATGGCTTTATTCCTATTGTTTATCTTCCGTGGACTAATTACATTTTCGAGAGGTGGTATGATAGGTGCCGCATTGGGTATTCTAATATTGCTATTATTAGATCGAAATGTGTCAATTGAGAAACGAGTTTTCAGACCGGCAAGGACAATACTGACAATGATCCCTTTCTTGCTTATCCTGATGTTCACATTTATTTATGCCAACAATCTTACCGGAGGTCTTCTGTCACAGCGTTACAAGGGTGAGACTCCGGGTACGCTTGCCGGAAGAAAGGAAAAAACTCTCAATGTTCTTACTGCAAACAGACTTCAGATTTTCATAGATGACCTTGAACTATGGAAAGAAAATCCCGCCTTTGGCGTTGGTGTTGGCGCATCGAGGCATTTGAGAGATGATACAAAAGGATATCTGTCGCATATTGAAATAAGCAGGCTATTATCGGAACATGGAATACTAGGGCTTATTTACACTACTATTCTGCTGGTTCTGGGCGTAAAACTATTCAAACGAAACAGACATTCTCAATATGTAGCGATAATGTCAGCTCTGTATCTTATTGCGCTGTTCACGACTTTTCATGCAGCAATGCGCACTTATGTGAGTCCTTTGCTGTTTGGATTATCGTTTCTTTCTATCATTGAGGTGGATTCTGATGTCCATGAAACCGAAAATGAAAGTTAAAATATTGTATATCGGGAACAAACTTTCCCGGCATGGATTTACCCCTGGGGTAATAGAAACTTTGGGTCCTCTGCTGGAGAAAGAAGGATATGCTGTCTTTTATGCCGGAACATCTAAAAATCAGTTTGCACGTCTGGTCGAGATGTTATGGACAACTATAACTAAAGGCAAAGAGGCTGATTATATTCTGATAGACACCTACAGCACTTTGGCATTCTGGTATGCATTTCTTAACTCGGCAATTGCGAAGCTATTAAACGTAAAATATATTCCACTGCTTCATGGCGGCGATCTGCCAAAACGGCTGAAACGTTCAAACCGCGCTTGCGATAAACTTTTCAATAACTCATATGCCAACGTTGCCGTTTCAGGTTACCTAAATCATGAGTTTGAAAAGGTCGGGTATAAAACTGTAGTCATACCCAACAGTATAGATATCTCAAAATACCCTTTCAAACTTAGAGAACAGTCACGCCCGAAGCTGCTATGGGTGCGATCGTTTCACCGGCAGTACAATCCACTCATGGCCGCTGATGTTCTTGAAGGGTTGCTTCAGATTCATCCTGATGCGGAACTCTGCATGGTAGGACCTGATAAGGATGGAAGCCTTGGAGAATTCAAAGATTATATCAGACAAAAAGGTACAGAAGAGCATGTGAAGATAACAGGGAAACTGTCGAAAGAAGATTGGATATCTCTGTCTGAGAATTATGACTTTTTCATCAATACAACAAATGTTGACAATACCCCGGTTAGTGTGATTGAGGCAATGGCGCTGGGGCTATGTGTAATTTCAACAAATCCGGGCGGAATACCATTCTTGGTCCAGGATGGAGTAGATGCTAAATTAGTTAACCCGCAGAATAGTTCCTTAATGATAAGGACGGTTGATTATTTGTTGAAGAATCCGGAAGATGTAGTTCAACTTTCAGTTAATGCCCGGAAGAAAGCCGAACAATTTGATGTTAATGTAATAATTCCAGCGTGGAAAGATCTGTTAAGTTGATTTGACATTTTCAATGCGTGAATTAACAAAACAATTATGGTACTTTGTATGCCGCCACATACTTATTGTAGTGCCGGATAGGTATTTTGTCCAGTTAACTTCCTTTATTACTTATAAAAGACTTGGTTTCAGATTTAAAAAACTTGATCTGCGGAATCCGGTTACATTTAACGAGAAACTTACGTTCTTAAAGATTAATAAGGCGCATGAAGGTTATTCAGAATATGTAGATAAGATAAAAGTTAGGAAATATGTTGAAGAAACTGTTGGTCCTCAATACCTTGTACCCATAATCAAAATATTTCATTCAGCCGGTGAATTAGACTTGGACTCATTGCCACAATCCTTTGTCTTAAAAACCAATCATGGATCCGGATGGAATCTTATATGCAGAGATAAATACCTCCTGGATGAAAAAAAAGTAAAAAAGAAGTTTAAAAGATGGTTGAAGAATAATGCATTTTACCTTACACGAGAATATCAATACAAGCCGATTAGGCCGGCTATTATTTGTGAAGAAATGATTGGTCACAATATATACGATTATAAGTTCTTTTGCTTTAAAGGTGAACCACAAATCATTCAGGTTGACATAGACCGTTTTACAAATCACAAACGGTTATTTTTTAACAACAGATGGGAGAAACAGGAATTTTCCATTTGCTATCCCATTTCAGAAAAAATCATAGAAAAACCTACACAGTTAAACAGAATGCTTGATGTTTGCAGGAAGCTTTCTGCTCCATTCCGGTTCGTCAGAGTTGATCTTTACGTTGTTGACTCCAGAGTATTTTTTGGAGAATTGACTTTTACACCGGAAGGTGGTAATGGGCCGTTTATTCCAAGCCAATACGATTACATCATGGGCGAGCTGCTAGAAATATGAATATTTTAATTTTCTATCAATATTTCGGCACACCCAAAGGCAGTTGGTCAACACGTATTTATGAGTTTGCCCGCCGGTGGGTAAAAAAGGGACACCAAGTCACTGTTGTAACCTCTCCTTATGAAAAGTCAGACATTAAAGTAGAAAGATTTATTACTAAATCTGAAATTGAGGGAATAAACCTGATAATCATTAATTCTCCGGATTCAAATAGAAAATCTACCATAAAGAGGGCTGTTAACGCTGTAAGATTTGCTTTTATGTCAATCTGGTATGCTTTGACATATCGTTATGATGTAGTCCTCGCCAGTTCGGGTCCTATCACAGTAGGAATTCCTGCACTTGCTGCCCGTTGGTTCAGGAGAAAAAAGATGGTTTTTGAGGTTCGTGATCTTTGGCCCCAGGGGGCCGTGGAACTTGGCATAATGAGGAATAGGTTGATTATCAGACTTGCATTTTGGTTTGAAAAATTATGTTATCGCAATGCTTCATTGGTAATCGCCTGCAGCAGGGGGATGATAACATCAATAACTGATCGTTTCCCTGATGTTCCCATATCAGAGGTTAGCAACGCATCTGATTTAGAGCTTTTCCGCGCTGTGAATACTATCACAGACAGGAATACCCCAGACAACATAAAATATTTCATTTATGCCGGTTCTCTTGGTTTTATGGATGATTGCATCCAATTTGTCAGGGCAGCAATGCTGATAGACAGGACTGATATCAGGTTTGTGATAATTGGAGAAGGGTCGGAACGTAGATATCTGGAATCCTTTAGCAAAAAAAATAAATGTATTATGTTCTTGGGCCTGATTCCGAAAGAGGAGGTTGTTCAATGGTATGGTAAAGCCTGGGCATCTTTAATGACTTTTAAAGACTACCCTGTTCTACAGACTAACTCTCCAAACAAGTTGTTTGATTCTTTAGCAGCAGGTGTTCCAGTGATCCAGAATACTCAGGGATGGATAAAAGACCTTATTGAGAAAAATCAATGCGGTGTCACTGTTCTTCAGAATAACCCGGAGCGTTTTGCTGAGGCTATAATATGTCTTGCTGACAATACTTTAGAGAGAAACCGATTGGGCAGAAATGCCCTGCTTACTGCTCAAACAGAGTTCAACCGGGATAACCTGGCAGAAAAGTATATAAATGCAATCGAAGCTCTGTAAGTGACAACCACATTAATTACCGGCGCCAACGGATTCCTGGGCAGATACCTGAGTGATGCTTACAATGGAAGTAAGCTGATTACACTTGGACTCAGTGGATGTGATTTCAATGTTGATTTCAGCAAGGTTGTACCCGAATTTCATGGTCCTTTCTTAAAAGTAATCCATGCTGCCGGGCTGGCCCATGTTTTGCCGAGATCAAGGGAATCGGCGCAAAAATTCTATGATGTAAATGTCACTGGAACCTATAACCTGCTTAAAGGTCTTGAGGGCCTGGCAAAGCTCCCAGAGATTATTATATTCATCAGTACAGTTGCGGTTTATGGCCTCGATAAAGGAGAAAACATCGATGAGTCGACTTCATTAAACGGTAATACACCCTATGCTTTGAGCAAGATCAGAGTTGAGGAATTATTGAGAGAGTGGGGTAAAAAGAACAATGTAAGTATCTTAATACTCCGGCTTCCTCTTATTGCCGGAACAAACCCTCCGGGAAACCTTGGTGCAATGATTCGTGCTATCAGGCGGGGCTATTATTTGAGAATTGGAGACGGATGTGCCAGGAAAAGCATCGTCCTTGCTGAAGATGTTGCACGTTTCATTGCATCATGTCCCAATATATCAGGAACATTTAACCTGACAGACGGATACCATCCCTCAGTCAGTGAGATTGAAACTGCAATCGGATCTGCATTGCATAAGAAGATAAGACATATCCCGTTCCCGATCCTCAGGATGGCTGCAAGGCTTGGGGATATCTTCCCACCCTCGCCCCTTAACAGTATGAAGTTAAATAAACTTACCTCCTCTTTAACGTTCTCAGATACGAGGGCCCGTAGTGAAATTGGATGGCAGTCCAGGCCTGTGATTGATTACCTGGAGTCTTTACTGAAGGAATAGGTAATGAATAGAAGAAAGACAAGATATATTATCTTTTCAATAGTTCTCTTTACAGTCACGATCGGTGGCTGCCGAAGGGCGGGAAGATGGCTGGTGAAGGAAAAACTGCCTTCACGTGCCGATGCTCTGGTCATACTCATGGGAAGCTTCCCGGAACGGGTGTTGCAGGCTTATGATCTTTATAATGATGGCCTGTCCGACAGAATAGTGATAGTGGAAGAGAGCATGGGTCCATATCAGAACCTCGAGGAGCGGGGCGTGAGAATAGAAACAAACAGTGAACAGGCGGTGAGGTCATTGATAACCCTGGGGGTGCCTGCCGACAGCATTACACTTTTACCCGGCGATGCGCGGAGCACCCTCGACGAGGCAGTGGCAGTACGTGATTTCCTCGACCACAAGCCCGAAGCAGATACTCTTATCCTCGTCTCCTCTCCTGCTCACATGCGCAGGGCTGCATTGATATTCAACCGAGCACTCCGCTACCAACCGGTGCCGGTCACCATAGGATGCAGCCCCAGCTCATACTCGGGATTCAATCCTGATAAATGGTGGCGACGAAAGGAGGATATTCAGTCTGTAATGTCGGAGTACCTGAAAATCTGCAGTTTTATGTTGTTTGAGAAAAGAGAGTTAAAGCGCTGAAACAATAATGCATACAACCATCAACCTCGATCACTTCATTCGAACCCATGTAACGAAACGTCCTGAGAGCCTGCTCAGTGCTGACCTGGGGAAGAACCAGGACCTGCTGACGGAAAGGCTCAACGGTAAGAGTATTCTGGTCATTGGTGGCGCAGGAACGATAGGGTCTCACTATATCAAGGCTATCCTGAAGTTCAATGTCAACAGGCTGGTAGTGGTTGATATCAATGAGAACGGCCTTACAGAGCTTGTGAGGGATCTGAGAAGCTCAACCGGATATAATATTCCCGGTGACTTCATCACTTATCCTATGAACTTCGGCGACAAGGTTTTTGAAAAGATGTTCCGTTCCCTGGCGCCGTTTGACATAGTGGCCAACTTTGCAGCCCACAAGCATGTGCGCAGCGAGAAGGATATCTTCTCCAT
>Ga0116171_10001815_pt1 | contig 20790 bp, 20 predicted proteins | sample AD_JPNHW2_MetaG_FD_89798 | JGI IMG/M metagenome (GOLD analysis project Ga0116171, IMG submission 89798) | Active sludge microbial communities of municipal wastewater-treating anaerobic digesters from Japan - AD_JPNHW2_MetaG | ecosystem: Engineered > Bioreactor > Anaerobic > Digestate | place... | reverse complement strand
TAGTAGTATGAACCAGCAGAGTTTCTTTTATGCGATAGAGCCCTTTGTGCGCCGGCTCCCTTCTGTGGAGCGGCCCACAGGGCACGTCCATTTTAAGAGAAAGCTAAGCTGGACTTTAGCCATATTGCTGCTTTACTTCATCCTGGGAAATATTCCCCTTTTCGGGCTTTCCAAAGCGTCCATAGATATATTCAGCGCTTACCGTGCTTTCTTCGCCGGATCCTTCGGCTCGATGATGCTGCTGGGAATAGGTCCCATAGTCACTGCATCCATCGTACTGCAGCTTCTGGTGGGCGCTCAAATCATCAAGCTCAATCTGAGCGATCCCAGGGATCAGGCCATATATCAGGGCACGCAAAAGGCCCTGGTATTTGTGATGGTCGCCGTGGAGGCCTTGCCTCAGGTTCTGGGGGGCTATCTGCTGCCTGATGCGGATTTGGCCACTATGCTCGGCGTAGCCACGGGCACGTTGTCGTTATTGATATTTATTCAGGTCTTCATCGGCGGATCGCTCATAGTCTATATGGATGAGGTCGTCTCCAAATGGGGCGTGGGCTCGGGCGTGGGCCTGTTCATCGTGGCGGGAATCAGCCAGCAGCTTGTGACGGGCATAATCAATCCCGCGGCAGGCGACGGCGGACTTCCGGTGGGCATCATACCCAAATGGATAGATATAATCCGGCTGCAACTGATCAGCTTTGATACCATCTTCACCTCGGAGGGGCTGAAGTTCATACTGGTCACCGGCGGCCTTCTGGCACTCGTATCCACCATCCTCATCATTCTGCTGGTAGTCTTAGTGGAGTCCACCAGGATCGAGATCCCTCTGGCCCACAGCCGCGTGCGCGGCGCACGAGGGCGCTTTCCGGTCAAGCTGGTTTACGCATCGGTCCTTCCCATGATCTTGGTCCGGGCCATCCAGGCCAATATCGAGATGATTGGTGCCCTGATAGCCTCCAAGATCGGCACAGTGACCACGGCCACGATAACCGGCCAGGGAGTGACCACCATCTATACCGGCTACTCCAGCATCCTGGGCAACTTCATATCCCAGGCAAAATATAATGTGGCAACGGGCGCAGCCATGAGCGGGTCATCGCCCCAGCCGGTATCGGGCCTGATGTACTATCTTTCTCCCATCCACGGGCCGAGCAACTGGATACCGAGCATGGTGACCACCTCCTCTGCCGGAATGGTGGAACTGGGCTTCGAGCCCATACAGGTCTGGCAGATAATTCTGCATGTGCTCACCGACTCCGCCTTCCTCATCATCGGAGGCATACTGTTTGCCATCTTCTGGATTGAGACCACCGGCATGGGACCCAAGAGCGTGGCCACCAAGATTCATAACTCCGGCCTGCAAGTCCCCGGCTACCGCCGAAATCCGGCCTCAATTGAGAGGCTCATGGAGAGGTATATCCCCAAGGTGACTGTGATCGGTGGCGTTATCATCGGCGTTCTCACATTGATCGCCAGCCTGCTCGGCACCCTGGGAGGCGCAGGCGGAACGGGCCTGCTCCTGGCTGTGAGCATCGTCTATCGGCTCTATGAGCAGGTAGCCAGCGAGCAGATTCAGGAGATGTACCCCATGATGCAGAAGTTCTTCGGAGCATCGGCATGAATGCGAGGCTGACAGAGTCCCTGGACAAAGCCGCACTGGCGGTTGGCTTTGTCCTCTTTTTCGGGATCATGATCAGCACAGACCTGCGAAACAGCCTTGGCGTGGCCGTGGGCTACCTTTTGAACTGGCTGCCTGGCATTCTGCCATTTCATATGGTTATCTTCATCCTGGCGGCCATCACCGGCCTTTACGCCAGCCTGATTCAGAAGTACACCATGGACTGGGAGTTTCTGAGGGCGCAGCAGGAGAAGATGAAGTCCATGCAAAGGAGGATGAAGGAGGCGCAGCTCTCCGGAGACCAGGCCAGGATTCAGGCCATGCAAAGCGAGCAGATGAAGATGGTCTCCGATCAGGGCAAGATGATGCAGATGCAGTTCAAGCCCATGCTCTACATAGGCATCGTCTCCATACCCCTGTTCATGTGGGCATACCTTTACATCGGCCAGCATCCTGATCTGACCATGACCTTCCCCTTCTGGGGAACTCATGCTATCAATGCTGCCGCCTGGGGGCCGTTTCTTTACTGGTTCTACTGGTACTTCGTCTGCTCCCTGCCCGTATCGCAGATCATCCGCAAGGCCCTTGACATCGGGAGCATGAGCTAGAGGGTCTTTGCTATGATAATAACCATAAGCGGCGCTCCGGGGACGGGCACCTCAACCCTCTCTCGCCTGCTTTCTTCAGAGCTTAGCCTGAGATATGTCAACTCCGGTGATCTCTTTCGAAAGATCGCCTCCGAGAGGAATATATCCGTCAAGGAGATGAACCGCCTGGCTGAGAAGGGGCCTGAGATCGACTATCTAATTGACGATGCTCAGAAAGCCCTGGCCAAAGAGGGCGGCGGCATATTCGAGGGCCGCCTCTCCGGCCATCTTCTGCCCGCCGATCTCAGGGTATGTTTAAAGACCGACCTGCGCAAGAGAGCGGAGCGCATCTCCAAGAGGGAGGCCAAGCTGATAGAGGATGCCATGAGCGAGACTCGTCAGCGGGAAGAGAGCGAGGCTCGGCGCTACAAGATGTATTACAATATAGAGATCAGCGACCTTTCTGTTTACGATCTGGTCCTTGATACCGGCAAATTCAATGAGGCGGCGACCATGGCAGTAGTGCTTGCGGCTGTGAGGTCGCTGCCGTGCCGGTGATCCATCGCCCCAAGAGGAATGAGGGCGGCGACTCGGATAGAGCATCGGATCGATCCGGGAATCGGTCCGGGAGCAGGGGTCGAGAGGCTTCTCTTCCCCGGCCCGCTAGAACGCCTTTTTCACCCTCAGGCCGACCTGCCTCAATACCTTCCGCCTCGTCTTCCTATCCTCAAATCCTTCCTGCGGACAGAAAGCGCACTACTCTTGTCAAGCGCAGGGGCAAAACCGATCCCGCTTTCGGCTGCCCTCCGGAGAGCCGCAGCCTTAAGGCCTACATGGCTCTGGGGGCCATCAACCTGGACAAGACCTCCGGGCCCACCAGCCATGAGGTCGCCGCCTGGGTGAAGAGGATTCTGAACGTCGAGAAGGCCGGGCACAGCGGAACCCTTGATCCCAAGGTGACGGGCATTCTGCCTGTGCTGCTGGGCGACGCCACCCGGGTCATGGACACCCTTCTCTTGGCTGGAAAGGAGTACATCTGCTTGATGCGCATCCACAAGCCGGTCCCCAGGAAACGCATAATGGAGGTCTGTCGTGAGTTCATGGGTCCCATTCTGCAAAAGCCGCCCCTCAAGTCCTCCGTGGTCAAGGAGCTGCGCACGCGAACGATCTATTACCTGGACGTACTGGAGGTCGAGGAGCAGCAAGTGCTCATGAGGGTGGGCTGCCAGGCGGGGACCTATATTCGAAAGCTCTGCTTTGACATGGGCCTGGCTTTTGGCACAGGCGCGAACATGGAGGAGCTGCGCCGGACGCGCGCCGGCCCCTTCCGCGAGGACGGCACGCTGGTCACACTGCACCAACTGACCGATGCCTGCACTGCCTGGAGGGAGACCGGCGATGAGAGCGGCCTGCGTCGCGTGATTATGCCTGTGGAGAGGGCGCTGTCCCACCTGCCCAGACTGGTCATAGCCGACAAAGCAGTGGATGCCGTCTGCCACGGCGCGCCCCTGGCGGCACCGGGGCTGCTGCACCTGGAGACAGATATAAATAAGGGCGATGAGGTTGCCTTCTTTACCCTTAAAGGGGAGGCGGTTGCTGTGGCCCGCGCCGGCATGAATAGCCATGAGATGCTGGAGAGCGAGTCGGGAATTGTGGCTCTGACCGAAAGGGTAATAATGGAGCCGGGCACCTATCCCAAAGCGTGGAAGCTGGCCGAAAGGGACGGCTCCATGGCAGCGGAAAAGGCTGCCAAAAAGTAGAATATCAAGTATTATGTCGTGCCGAGGTCGTCTAGCGGTAGGGCGCCAGCCTGGAGTGATTTCTCCTGGAAAGCTGGTGACTCGCAAGGGTCTCGTGAGTTCGAATCTCACCCTCGGCGCTATTTTATTAATTTAGGATATTGGCTCAACTCTGTGCTAACTCTGTGTCTCTGCGCCTCTGTGGTTTGGTCGGTCTTTTAGCGATAATTGAACTTGCTGTCACAGAGCAAAAAATGGGAATTGCTTTATGAAAAATTGATTTGAAAGGGCTCTGCTATCCTAAGGCCACAGGCCGAAGGCGATATTCAGGCCCATTATCACTACGCCTGCGCCAATGCAGGCACCGAGCACCATCTTGGGGTCGAGCTTGATTGCCGTGTCGTCGGCCTCGAAGTATCTCATCAGGCCGGCGGATGACTGAAGACCGCTGCCTTCATTCTTTTTCCTTGCCATGATATGAGCCTTGTCATCATCATCTTAAGTAGATTTCGGCAGCCAAGGATCTTTGGGGCGGCAGTTTTTGCCCGTAGCAACCATAGTATTTTCCAGGTTCACCTGGGGCGCAGTTCAATATCGCAGAAGATAGCGTGCCGATGCTCCGGCCATCAATCCCGGAATGGCAGAGTATCTTCCCAATTTTACAGCTTTGATCAACTGGCTGCAATCCTGCAAGTACAGGTGAGACGGCCTGCCGTCCAGAACGGCCGTTTTGCCCTTGAGGATCATAGCCCTCAACTGCTCAGGCTCGCAGGCTTCGATCACGGTTCTGGCCAGGCCGATCTCCGAATAGAAATGTGCATCGCTCCCTGCCACGGCTGCTTTTTTGTGTCTCATCCGTAGCTCTTCTGCCAGATGGTTCTCTCCCCTGCCGGTACGGGAGTTAAAGGTCTCAATGCCATGGACGGCAGAAACCATCTCTTCGCTCAGCCTGTGGCCGCGAAAGGGATGAGGCAGCACAACGACGCCGCCCTGGTCTCGCATCTCGTCAATTACCTCCATGTTGCACCTGGATCTTATCTCCTCCTGCAAAAACAGGCCTATGATGTCGCCACAATCGCTCTTGATCTCGCAGCCTACAATCACTGAAAAATCCCTGTCTCTGTTGACCTTTTGAGCAGAAAGACCGCCTTTTATGGTATCATGATCTGTAACCGCGATTCCGTTCAACCCCATGTCCCTTGCAGCCTTTATGATCTTATCCGGCCTCATCAAAGAGTCGGGAGAGAATTTGGAATGGATATGAAGCTCCAGTATCAATCCTTCACCTCAGGCTTTCCATAGGGATAGCGAAGTGTCCCGCTCTTTATCCTCCTGAATAATTGCCGTCCGGTTTCGCCCACTTGCAACAGATTGGGCAGGATATCTCCGGGCCAGATATTGGTTATGGTGTCCCTGTCAAAGAAGTCGCGAATATATGGCCCTGCCGATCCCGGATTGGCCAGAAGGTGCAGGGTATCGTCCGGGAACAGCCAGCGGAACCTGATTCCCGTTCTGTATGAATAGAGTGGTTCGATGTCGCCATCCATTGCCATCCTGGCGGCAAGATAAGGAAAGTCGACGCCCGCGGCTGTAGCCAGGTCCAGGGACCCCCAGAACTTGGGATTGATCTCCATCAGCTTGAATTGGCCGTCGCGACTATCCTTTTTGAATTCTACCATAGCCACTCCATGCCATTTCAGCGCCTCGAGCAGTCCTAATCCCTGACGCTTCAGCTCCTCGTCATAGATGCTCTCCGCCACAGTGCTGGGCCCTCCGGTGATGGGATACTCCCGGATGCGTTTGTGCATGAATATCGCTCTGGGCCGGCCACGATTGAACAGAGCGAAGAATCCGTAGCCTTCGCCGGGAATGTACTCCTGGATCAGAGCGTCTTTGGGATTGAGCCGGTGCAGCTCCTCTGGGGAGTTGGCATAGCTGATCTTTCCCGATTCGATCAGCCCCTTGACCACCACGGGATAAGAAGTCACTTTATGGCTATTAATGAATAATTTCGGCACCCTGATTCCCACAGATTCCGCGAACCTCATGGTAAGGTCCTTGTCCCCGGCAATTTTCATGGCTTCGCAGTCGGCTACGGGAATCTCTGTCAACCCATCAAACTCTGCCTTATGCCGGGAGAGGGCGGTATTGGCCAGATAGCCGATGGGAAGGAGCACATCTACATGGTTACCGGCTAAGTATTCCCGCAGAAATGACACAAACTTCTGCTCATCTCTGGGGCTGGGATATATTACCCTCTCCTGGCAATATTTGGAGTAAAAGGAGAGGCTATGCGGGGTGGAAGAACCGGCTATGACATGGATGCCCCGCTTTCCCAGAGTGCGCAATGCCCCCAGTGTGTGCTTGTAGCTGGCATCAGTGAGAAATATCCTCATTCAGCCTCTGTCCCGACATGCCATCTGAATAAATCATCGCAACTTGTCATCCACGCGTTCTTCTCCTGGCAGTAATCCAGGATTTTCCTGTAGAATTTCAATTTATCGCCCAGCATAAAGGTATTATGCCACAGTATTGTTATGACTCCGCCCAGGCTCTCCGCAGTATCGATGATCTGGCGGGCTATCTCCCAGGCTCCGGCAGCATCAAGGCTCATGTAGTCGAATAGAGTCCCGTCCATTATCGCCAGTGGAATCTCCCAAATATCTATCGGCCTTCCCGTCTTGAGGTTGAAGGGCTTGAAGGGATAACACATTCCGTTTCTGAATCCTGCAAAGTCTGCATATCCCAGTGTTGCATCGTACTTGAATCCGGCCTGGTGCAAGAGCTCCCAGGTATCGGGCACCTGGAAGCGCAGATAATGGTTTCTGCAGCCGGGGATCTCCTGCCCCAGCGCCTTTTCCAGCCTGAGCTTCTCTGCCTTCAACTCTTCCAGACAGTCGTAGGAATGATAGCCGCAATGCAGGCCAATGCCCCATCCGCTGGACGATATTTGCCGCAGATCGTCTTTAAGGTCTTCTATCCGGTAGTTGACAGCCCGACCAAGGTCTCTATCCCCTGCCATAAAAAAGAAGGTGGATTTAGCTCCATACTCTCTCTCCAGCTCCATGATACTCTCGAAGTTCCAGATGGGATTGCTCCTCTGCTGCAGCAGGTAAAACGGCATCCTCAGAGCAAAGCTCTTTTTCAGCCCCGGCCGGGCTGCCAGGTTATTGAGAACGTCCAGAATGCAGTCTTTGGAGATGTAAACGCAATCGATATCGTGCGTCAAGCAGACGGCAAAGCGCCTGTCGTCTGGATAGCTTGGGGAAAATCCGTTCTCATGCAGATATTTTGAGGCGCGGGCTTCTCGGCAGCCGCCCTGCCGGCTGAGGTAATGAGGAAAACGGCCATGTCGGTCCCTCAGGCCCGGAGAATATTCCTCCCTGCCCGTGAAGAGATCCCATATCTCTGGGTTCTGCTTCAGGGCTTCCAGAAGCGCTTTGAAGCCGACAGAATTCATCTACGCCCCACCATCTTATGCAGATTATCTGTGCATCCTCTTCAGGAATATAAATTGAATCCTGAGTGGTGGATCGGGAGGCCAGGGATTTAAATATGCGAATCTTCATGACTTTCAGAGCCATGCCTGAAGGTCCATTAGAAATGAATGAGAATATAAAGAAACGGGTAGCATTTATTTATTATTATCCCAGTTCATCATGGCTTCCCAGCTTTGTAGAGCAGGATTTCCGGATCATATCTCGCCATTTCCATTGCAGCATAGTCAACTTTAGGGGAGCCGGCGATGCCGTAAAGATCGCTAAGCTCGTATTTCGTTCAGATATATGCTTCTCCTGGTTTGTATCAGGCCATTCCTTTGTTGCCGTCGCTCTCTCCAAGCTTCTCGGAAAAAAGTCGGTGGTCGTTGCGGGCGGCTATGATGTGGCCAATGCGCCGGAGATAGATTATGGCCAGTACGCCCGCGGCTGGCGAAGCCGAATGCTGGCCGATTTTGTATTGAAGCATGCCGACCTGATTTTAGCGGTCTCGGATTTCACCAGGTCGGAAGCTATGGCCCGGCCCGGCCCCAAAAGGATCGAAGTAGTTTATAATGCAGTGGACATAAATAAGTTCAGGCCTGCTGATCGCCCTGAGGTGAGAGAAGACCTGGCAGTAACAGTGGCCTCCGGCCTGGGAGATATCATCGTCCTAAAAGGCCTGAAGGCATTTATAGAAGCAGCAGCACTGCTCCCCCAGGTCAAATTTGCCATCCTGGGCCTCACTCCTGAGAATCAGCAGGCCATTAAAGGTATGATTAAATCGGATAACGTTGAGCTATCGGGATATATGAGCCAGCAAGATCTGCTGGCTTATTATCAAAGAGCCAGGGTATTCTGCCAACTCTCTTATCGCGAGTCGTTCGGAATTGCCACGGCGGAGGCCATGGCCTGCGGCTGCATCCCTGTGGTTACGGACAGGGGCGCTCTGCCGGAGGTGGTGGGAGATGCCGGCTATTATGTGCCTTATGGAGAAGCGGTTCTTACGGCAAGGGCGATTGAAAATGCGCTGTCTTCTGGAAAGGATATGGATGTAAGGGCGCAGATAAAAAATAAATTCAGGTTAGATCTGCGAGAAGGCAGAATGATTAATTTATTAAGGGGCTTTATCGATTAAGTCAGGATGGATAAGATGGATGCCGGCTGCATGAATCTTAATTGTTTGCACGTACCCTATGATCAGGTCCAGAGAGATCTCGATAGATATATGGACTATGGGGGAAGCCAAAAGACTCGTTATCAACATAGGCAGAGGATAGATAACATAAAAAACATTTTGGATCGCCTTGGAATTGCCAGTAACGATAGGATACTGGATGTGGGTTGCGGGAGTGGAATATACCTTACATTGATGGCTGAAAGAAGCAAAAATGTGGTAGGGGTTGAGCTCTCTAAGGAGGGCATTGAGAGGTCTCAGGTCATTTTCGATGAGATGGGCCTAAAGGATCGCATTCATATATTGAGAGGAGATGTAATGGATCTCCCTTTTCATGGGGGTAGCTTTGACTTCGTTCTCTGTACGGAGGTTCTTGAGCATCTTCCAGATCCCTCAAAAGGAACTCTTGAGATTCAGAGAGTCTTGAAAAAGGGTGGTACGGCCCTCATATCCATGCCAAATCTCATCAGCATCTTCTGGCTTTTCAATAGAATTAAAGCCGAGGCGGGTCGGATTTCTGGAGTTACGACGGATATAGATCCTCACATGAAGTATCCTTTCTGGAAGATCGAGGGCATCCTCAGAAAAGCGGGATTTGATGTGAAGGCCGTCCGAGGAACCTATATGATCCCAAGCGATCTTCTCTTTAGGCTTTTCCCAAGAAACAAGAATATAGCGAAGTTGGTCTATGCCCTTGGACGAATCGAATGGAAGATAAATATCAAGCCATTGAATGCTTTCTTCTTTGTTCTTGCCACAAAAAGAGACAAAATGGAAGGCAAATGATTTAAATGAATCAATAATTCCATATCATTTAAGTCTCAGATGGTTGGGAGTGGGTTTGAGGGTGCAAGACGGCTTTCAATTGGGGAATACAAAGAAGATACTTGGCGGGGCAGTCTTCGGTATAAGGATGACCACCTGGATATCAGCTATATTTCGAATTGGAAGATGAGACAAAATTGAATATTAATAGATATATATGGGATAAGAGGTGGAAATCATAGCCAAAGATCGCGAAGTCATTCAAAAGAATCGGCCTAAATTTCCGATTAGGCTCCTGGTGATAATTAACGGCGTCCTCCTGGAGGCGTGGGGCAATGACTCCTTTCCGACTCATTCCAGGATATACCAATTATTAAACGAGCTTAAAAAATTTGAAGATATCGATATATTATCTATCAGATTTCCGCAAAGGCCAAGAGATAGCATTGCAAATTGCATTTATAATAATATTATAAAAAGTTATATAGCCATAAAATATCTATATATAATATTATTATCTAGTCCCATTGTATATTTTGAGTATCCATTTTCAATGACCGTGATGCAGAACAGGATGGTCTATTGGTTCTGTGTGTTAATGGGGACTAAGATAGTCTTGGATGTCCATGATACCCTCGCACAGTCTGAGGCGATAGGCAATGGCAAATCATCAATAACCTACGGAATAGAAAGATATTGCCTAAAAAATGCCACATTAATCTCATTCTCCTTAAATTTTGCCATGTGGTCTCAGCTTGCGGAGATGTATCAAGTATCCAAAGAAAAAAAAGTGGTCTTTGTCCCCAATGCCTTTGAGAATTCATTTATGAAAATGCATGAAAAGCCTGTCAGGAGCGTTCCTGGGAGGTTCAGTGTATGTTATATCGGCGGCATAAGCAAAAACAGGGGAGTGGACCTGTTGGTCTCAGCCTGCTACAACCTTCACGGAAAGTATCCATACTTGAAGCTCTATATCTTTGGAGAATACGGCGAGGGATTTTCTAGGCAGATCATGGATATTATTGAGGAGAGCGACTTCATTACAAGATTAATTGTTAAGAGAAAGGATCTGCCGGCAATGGTCAAGGATATGGATATCTTCTTCATGCCCTACAATCCGAATATTGAATATACAAATTTGTGCTCTCCGACCAAATTTTTTGAATATATGGCCACAGGAAAACCGATTATAAGTACAAGGTGCAGGTCAATTCTCGATATAGCTCGAGGAGGTGTGATCTATGCTGATTACAGTGTTAAGGACTTTGAGGATAAGATCGAGAGACTGATAACCGACGAAGAATTGAGAGAAAAGCTCTCTGCAGAGCAGGTCGAGCAGAGATTGCATCATACCTGGAGGGAGAGAGCGGAGAAGATCCACGATGCTCTCCTGCAAATATGATCTTCTGATAGGTATTAAACTTGAGCGTCTGAGCTCTTCGAGAGGTAGGGTTTGCCTCTTCTGCGTCGTATCATTCCATCCCGGACGGCAGCCAGAAACGTCTTGAGGCGGGCGAAGTCCCTTCGGCGGACATATGCACCAGAGTCGAGCCAGAACTGGTAGGCAAAGAAATACATCAGAAAATGTGCTAGATCCCCGGCCGGAGCATTATCTCTGATGAACCAGAGTCTATTTCTGGTCATATAATAGAGCTTGTTCAGGCCTATGGAAGAAGAGGAAACCTTATGCCAGATCTTGGACTTCGGCACATAAATCGATCTATATCCTGCCTTCGCGCCACGCAGGCAGAGATCAGTCTCCTCCCAATACGCAAAGTAATCGCTATCCAATAGCCCAATCTCTTTCAGAACCCGTCTTTTTATAAGAAGGCAGGAGCCTTCCAGGTAGTCTACAGTCCTAAGTTCATCGTACTGGCCGCGATCCTCTTCTTGCGCCCCAATGCGCCTGAAAGAGCCTCTGCGAAGGTAGAGATCGATGCCGGCTACACTGATCACATCCTTTCGGCCCTGATAATCATAATAATATATCTTGGGTCCGGCAAAGCCGATCTTCTCATCTGCGTCGGCAGCCGAGACCAGCTCGGAGAGAAAATCTCTGTCAACGGTTGTGTCGTTATTGAGAAGCAGAATATATTCGGGATCATACGCTTTCATAGCATAGCGAGTTCCGATATTGTTTCCCTCCGCGAATCCGTAATTTTTGTCATTTTTTATGAGTACCAGCCTTTCATTGCTGGGAAGATCTTCGATCTCCTCTTCCCTGCCGCCGCCTGCCTCTGCCTCTTCATTTGTGTATTCCAATATCGATATCGGCTTATTTGCAGGCGAATACTCGAAGAAATCTGAGCATATATCCGTGCGGCGGCCTGCCAGATAATCTTTGATATTCTGTAGGGAGTCGTCTTTTGATGCATTATCGAGAAGTATTACTTCGTATGAGGGGTAAGATATCCTGAATAGAGATTCCAGGCATTCGATTGTGTCCCGCCAGCCGTTCCAGTTCAATATTATAATAGATACTATGGGATTCATTATTCTCTCTTAATGCCTTCGAATTGGCTTTCCAACAAGAAAGAACTGGCTGGCCAAAAGATTAGGCTTCATTCCTGCGATCAAATATGATACGCTTGATCTTAGGCGAATAAGTGGTATATCTGGCACGATATCGAAGTTTTCGATGGCGAGCCCGGCATCTTTCATAAGATCTTTTGCGCTTTTCTCATTAAAAAATTTTAAATGGGATTTATCAAGTATGCCGTACTCGGTATACTGGAATTTGCCCAGCAAAAGATCCCGGCGAATCCTCCAATTGGCCACATTTGGCAGGGAAACTACCATTAAGCCATCCAAATTGAGATATGCTTTCAGCCTTTTCAGCAAAGCTAACGGATCTCTAAGATGCTCAAGGACATCCAGCAATAGGATGAAATCAAAATCATTGCAGGGCAAAGTATCCTTGCACTCTATATCGCATGGTATAACCATTCGACAATACTCTTTTGCAATCTCTGCCGACTCTTTATTTATCTCAATTCCAATAACCTCACATCCGTTTTCGGTGAGCCTTCTAGATATCTGGCCTGTTGAACATCCAATCTCTAAAATTTTTTTGTTTTTCCCAACAAGATCCACCGCTTTGCGATGGATCCCGAAGGGATTCGGATTAAAGAAGTCATAATGAGGCATGTCTTGCTCATATCTTCGCCCTTGACATATAATTTGCGCATGAGCAAACTAATTATTTTTCACCCTCTTTTCTCTGTTTCCTTTTGGCCTCAATAATAATTGCTTTATCATATGGAGGTCTTCTCTGTCTAATATATTAGCAAAATATATAATAATTAAGTACAGGATGGCGGATAATGCTATCAACAGAAGAAGTGGAATCATGTTTGATATCTCCAGAAATAGGTACATAATAGCGGTCGCCAGAACTATTTTAAAACAAGACTTAATAATATTTACGGGCAGCCTGTAGCCCTCTTTTGACACGAAATGCAGCAAGAAGAAGAAAGCAAAAAGCTCTGTAGAAACGGTCGCAATGCTGGCTCCGACATAACTATACTTGGGAATCAAGAATAGATTCAAAATAATATTTAATGTGGCTGCGAGCATGGTCTGTTTTGTAACAACCATTTGCCTGTTGATCGAATTTAGAAGATTGCCAAATGTTGTATTTAAGAAAATCAACACTTCAGACCATACCAATATCTGTAAGGCAATCGTGGAGGAAGTAAAGTCTCCACCATATACAAAAAGAATAATACGATTTGCGAGAACGGTAGTACCCACTCCGATTGGGATGGCCAGCGCCATTAAATATTTAAATGATCTCTCAAACATAAAACTTAAGTATTGGTTTGAAGTAACATACGACTTTGACATAATAGGGTATATTGAGTTCAAAAAAGTTAATGGAATGAAAGACAGTATTAAAACCATGCGATATGCTGCATTATACCATCCCATGACCTCGTTAGGATTTGATATTATTAAAGATATCATAATAGTGTCTATATAATAATATACTCTTACGAATACTGACGAAAGCCCGAAAGGTATTGCTTCTTTTATCAGATAGCTCCAAAAGGCCAAATCAACCTCATATTTTGGTGAGGGAATTCTTCTGGACGACACGAATAAATAATACAATGCTAGAACAATGCTGGAAATTAGATAAACATAAGCAAATTCCTCTACATTCCACTTCAGAGAGATTGCTGTTAGGGCAAAGATCAACATAAATATATTATATATAACACTTCCGATAGCTATATATTCCATTAATTCGCACGCTTGAATTATTGAAGTTATAACTCCTTGAAAAGAAGTTAATATTAACGATAATGTGATTATATAGACGACGCTCATAGTGGAATACGGATAATTAAAGACATAACCTATTGCAGCCGTAACCAAAAGGGTAATAATCGCCAAGATGATCTTAAGCAATATCGAATTTCCAAAATACTTTGCAGTCAATTGCTTATCCCGTGCAATATCTCTGATGATTACGGATCCGATTCCGATGTCCGCCAAAAAAATAGTAATAGAGGAAAAAGCAATAGCGAATGACAGTATTCCATAACTATCGGATCCCAGATATCGGGTCGTATACATTAAAAAAAAGAAACTTAATACGAATCCAATTATGTTCGAGCCCATCAAAAATAAGGTGTTCTTGGCGATCCTCTGTATGGTGTTCACTGCAAATCACTTAAATGCCGGCTCAAACCAGTCCCATCGCCTGCCGCAGCGTTCGTCCTTTTTGCCGTTGATGGTTTTCGGCACAACTGCCGCATCGTCCCAGGGCCGGCGGATCTCGTCCGGGCTGGAATAATCGTAGAGCCGGTTGACGAAGTAGACCAAAGTTGCCTGCTCGTCTCCCACCACCTTGAAGCCGTGCCAGTAATGCCCAGGCATGCGCACCATCTGGGGATTGTCCCCCGCGGATACGATCTCATCCAGTTCGCCGCTCTCATCGTCATAGGCGCATATCTTGAGAGCGCCCCTGACCACCAGAAAATGGTCCACCTGCCCTCGCTCGTGCCTATGCCAGGCCCGCACCATGCCGGGATAGCTCACGGACATATTGGCCTGCACGATCTCATCCTGCAACACATCAGACCAATCCTTTCTCATGATCTCGGTGAAGAATCCCCGCTCATCGGCAAATCTCCTGAGCGGCTTTACCACTATTCCCGGAAGCATTCATCCTACCTCTAAATCATTTAATCATTTCATCCTTGAGCCTCTGCAAAGCGGCTGGGAGGTCGAGAGGCTTGTGAAGGAGCGCCCTTGCCGCTTTGGAGCAGTCCAGAGATGAATCCTTCGGCCTTCTGGCATTCCATTTCATCTCCTCCATGCCAGAGGGCAGGATGAGGCTCTCGTCAAGGTGGAATGCGCGAGCCAGAGCGCAGGCGTAGTCGTATCTGGATATCCGCGCGGCTCCGGCCAGATGGTAGATGCCGGCCAGGCGGCGCTCAGCCGCCTCCAGAAGCATTTCTGCAAGATTGGTGTTAAGTGTCGGGGTTATGAACTGATCAGTAACCACGTGAATCTGCCCCCCCGCTTTCAGGCTATCTATGATCCAGAGGGCGAAGTTGACCTTGCCGCTGGCCGGCCGTGAGCCGTAGATGACGCAGGTCCTGGCAACATTGGAACAGAACTGCTCGCCTAAGAGCTTGCTGCATCCGTAGTAGCTCTGGGGTTGGGGCTGGTCCTCCTCCCGGTACATGCCCTTTTCTCCGTCAAATACGTAATCTGTGGAGACGTATAACAGATAGGAGTCTGCCCTTTCTGCTGCTCCGGCAATGGCCCTCGTGCCTTCCACATTCATGCGAAAAGCCAATTCCTTTTCTCTTTCGCACCTGTCCACATCGGTCAGGGCGGCGCTGTGAATGATGACATCCGGCTCCAGTCGCTTTATGGTGTCGGAGAGGCGAGGCACATCCAGCAGGTCCAATTGCACTGCTTTGCCAAAGGCGGGCCTGTTATGAGCATATCCGCAATAGACTTCATGAGACTTCGGGCAGTCTCCATCAGCCTGGGCCAGCTCGGCGATCCGGCTGCCTAAAAGCCCGCTTGCACCTGTTATCAATATCTTCATGGTCCCCTCCCGCAGTGCCTCAATTCACCAGTTCAGCTTCCAGGGGGTGGGTGCCAGCATTTTTTCATCGAGCAGTGGCCTCCACCAGTCCTCATTTTGCAGATACCAACTGACAGTCTTCTGAATCCCTTCTTCGAAGCTCTCTATCGGCCGCCAGCCCAGCTCATCTTTGATCCTGCTGCTGTCCAGGCTGTATCTGACATCATGCCCTGGCCGGTCTTCCACAAACTCTATCTGCCCCTCGTCCTTGCCCAGTATCTTTAAAATTGTCTCTATCACCTGCAGATTGGCCTTCTCCTCTGAGGCGGATATATTGTAGATCCGGCCTGAGCGACCCTTGATAAGAACCTGCTCTACTGCGCGACAGTGATCCCTGACATAGATCCAGTCCCTCACATTCCGGCCTGTGCCGTAAACGGGTATTTTGAGGCCCTTTCTGGAACGCAGGATGACCTTGGGAATCAGCTTCTCTGGAAATTGATAGGGCCCGTAATTGTTGGTACACCTGGTGATCATGGCGTACAGTCCATATGTCCGGGCATAAGCCTGCACGAAGACGTCGCCCGCTGCCTTGCTGGCTGAGTAGGGGGAGGACGGCTTGAGGGCGCTCTCTTCCGTAAATGATCCCTGTATTATATCGCCATAGACCTCGTCTGTGGAGATCTGCACAAAGCGGGCTTCAGGATTGTGACGTCTCAGTGCCTCCAAAATAGAAAAGACGCCCTGCACGTTGCTGTGCAGGAATGCGTCAGGCTGGGAGATGGATCGATCCACATGGGTCTCTGCCGCAAAATTAACGGCTGCATCCACCCCTTTGATCAGGCCTGCCATAAATTTCCCATCGGCGATATCCCCCTGGACAAAGGAGTACCTTTCATTGCCCTTGAAGCCTGCCAAATTGGCGGCATTGGAGCCGTAGCGCAGGGCATCTACGTTTATTATTTTGCAGTCCTCATGTTCATGCAGCATCATCCTGATGAAGTTGCTTGCTATGAACCCCAGGCCGCCGGTGACAAGGATCTTCATATCAATCACAGGGAGATCTCCGAATTATCGCCCACGATGAGCCTGCTGCCTTTGGGAAGGGCCAGACCCTCTCCAATCCTGACATTTCTGCCGATCAGGCTCTCAACGATCTTTCCCGCCTTGTTTATGGCACTGCCGTCCATGATTATGGTGTCCTCGATCTCGGTGCCGCTGATGGAGCAGCCCTCTCCTATAGATGTGTAGGGGCCGATATAGGTATCAGAGATGACGCAATTCCTCCCGATCACGCAGGGCCCTTTTATAACCGCCCTCTCAATCTTTGTGCCGCTCTCAACCACCACCCGGCCTATCAATTGGGTGGCTTCTATCTGGCCCTCATTTTTCGCTTCAATATCATCCAGTATCAGGCGGTTGGCATCCAGTATGTCCTCAGGTTTGCCTGTATCCTTCCACCATCCTTTGACAAAGGAGGCATCTACCTTGCGGCCCTGTTCGATGAGCCACTGAATGGCATCGGTGATCTCCAGCTCATTTCGCCAGGAGGGGCGGATAGCCTTACAGGCTTCGATTATTGCCGGCTTGAAGAAGTAGACGCCCACCAGGGCGTAGTTGGAGGGTGGGACCTTGGGCTTTTCCACCAGTCGCCGTATGCTGCCGTCGGCTTTGAGGTCGGCTACCCCGAAGCGTTGGGGATCCTCCACCTCGGTGAGCAGCACGGATGCATCACTGCCCAGCCTTCTGAAGCTCTCCTCATGCTGCACTATGCCGTCCCTCAGGATATTGTCTCCCAGATACATGACAAAATCGTCATCCAGGAAATCTTCGGCCACTAGTATGGTATGGGCCAGGCCTTTGGGATCGCCCTGGTAGATGAATTTGATTGGCACCGGCCAGGACCTGGACTCTACGGTATCTACGACCTGCTCTCTATTCGGGCCTAAAATTATACCGATCTCATCGGCACCTGCCTCGATCACGTCCTCGATGGCATAGAAGAGGACGGGCTTGTTGGCTATGGGTATGAGCTGTTTTTGCTGAGAGTAGGTTAGAGGTCGCAGTCTGGTCCCCGAGCCGCCGGAGAGTATGAGTGCCTTCACTGGTTACACCTCAATGCTGCATCATTTTAAAACAGATTGATCCGTCGCTCTGATATACCCTTCGATCTGGAGCCAATCCTGTCGATCAGGCCTCTACGGCCCCGGATAAATGACCTCTATGTTCTCCATATTGAGGATCAGCTTGCGGAGCTCTTCGCAGTTTATGGCGTGCTTGAACTCGCTGCACATCTTCACCCGCTCGGAGAGGTCCACCAGCTCATCGTCCTTGAGGTAGTAGCCCATCCTCTGGGTGATGTAGCGCAGGGCTTTGGCCCCGGTGTGCTTGCCGATGATGATGTGCCGGGCCGCCCCCACCAGCTCCGGGGAGTACAGCTCGTAGGTGCGCGGCTCCTCCAGCACGGCGGCCACGTGAATGCCCGACTCGTGGGCGAAGGCGTTGGTTCCCACCACCGCCTTGTTCCTGGCCACAGGAACGCCGGAGTAGGTCTCCACCAGCTTGGATAGGTCCTTGAGCTTGGACAGGTCGTACCTCTCCTGGCCGTAGTGCAGCCTCAGGGCGACCAGCAGTTCCTCTAAAGCCGTGTTTCCGCTCCTCTCGCCTATGCCGTTTACCGTAGTATGAAGCTGCCTGGCGCCGGCTTCTGCTCCGGCCAGGGTGTTGGCCAGGGCGAGTCCCAGGTCGTCATGGCAGTGCATGCAGATGGGGATATGCACCACTTTCTTCAACTCGCTGATCATGTAGTAGGTCGTGCGCGGATTCATGATGCCCACGGTGTCTGCCACGCTGATGTAGTCGGCGTGGTACTGCTCTGCCTTTTTGTATAGCTTCTTTAGAATCTCAAAGTCGGTGCGCGTGGCGTCTTCTGCCGAGAAGCGCACGATCAGGCCGTGCTCCTTGGCGTACTCCACAGTCTGCAGGGCGCAGGAGATGGCCTCCGGGCAGCTCATGTGCAGCTTGTGCTTGAGGTGCAGGTCGGATGTCGCGATGAAGACGGAGATCATGTCCACGCCGCAGTCGATGGCGGCGTCCACGTCCTTTTTAACGGATCGGGAGAGGGCGGAGATCTTGGCGTCCAGGCCCAGGTTGCAGACCTCCCTCACGGCATTCTTCTCGGCAGCCGAGACCACGGGAAAGCCGGCCTCGATGACCTCCACTCCGATCTCGTCCAGCCGCATGGCTATGTCAAGCTTCTCGTCGGCGCGAAACACAACTCCCGGCATCTGCTCGCCGTCGCGAAGGGTCACGTCGCAGATCTCTATGTCCAGGTCGGGAATCTTGGCTGCCGCCAGGAATTGATTTTCGGAGTAGTCTTGCATAGCACTTCTCATTGTGAGGATTCATTACATAAATCGGTTTCGTAGGAAGAGCCTTGCCGGTTATGGGCAAGGCCCGCGGCAAAGCTCTCCAGTATCCAGCGGTTTCGCACTTCGGGATGGAAGATGATGCCGTAGATGGGGCGGACTGTATGCCGGAAGGCCTGGGCTGCTTCCGCCCGGCCGGCCAGGAGCATGAAGTCCTCCGGCAAGCTCGCCGCAAAATTGTGCAACATGTAGCCCTCTATGGCCCGAGGACCGCCCAGGAGGGGAGACGCTTGGATGATATCGATCTTCTCCAGGCCGATGGACGGATGGCTGACGATGGAGCCGCCAAAGGCAGCGCTGATGACCTGCATTCCCGCGCAGATTCCCAGGACCGGCCTGCAGAAATCCTTCAGCCAGGAGAAGGCGGAGAGGTTTTCAGCATAGCCATTGTCCATGAGAGCCGTGCCGCAGAGGATGACTCCCCCGCACTCTTGCAGGTCTTCGGGCCGCAGATCGCTGTAGTGGATCACGTGGCAGGCGTGCCCCGCCTTTTGCAGGATACTGCCAATGGGGCGGACGAACTCATACCGGGAGAGGTGAGCCTGCTGGCTGGCTAAGTCCAGCAGGAGGATATCGCCCTTTGCCTCTACAGCCGTCACTTTTCCACCAGCCTGGCCTCGCGGATGATGTACTGGCCGCTGTAGTTGGCATATCTCTGCTCGGCCCGCAGGACTTCGATCCTCTTTTTAAATAGGGGGCCGTCCAGGACGAATGTCTCCAGCTCGCCGCCTTCGCCGGAGGGATTTATCTTATATTTTTTCTGGAGCAATTCCAGAGCCGCTATCTTCTCCTCCGACAGCTCTGCCCCCAGCCAGGAGGAGTCGAAGGGATAGGCATAGACGCCGGAGATGATGGTATGGTATCCCTCCCGGCAGAGTCGGCGCAGGTGGTCGAGCTGGTCTGCCTGCCATAAGGGATTGAAGCACCAGAGGTGTAGCTCCCGGCAGATGCGTTGCACTCTGGCCGCCTGGTAGACGGACTCGATGGCTCCGCTGACTATGCCCTGGATGGCGTACTGGTCCCTGGCAGCAGCTATGGCCGCCTGAAGGTCGTCCAGCTCCTCCTCCTTTACGCCGCGGGTGGGCCAGGCCAGCCTGGTGATGCCCAGGGCCCGGGCCTGCAATGCCGTGCAGCGGATGTTGGGGGTGTGGAACATGTAGCTTTCCGGGCTTTCCGAGATGAGGGTAATCAGGCAGGAGACGGAATTGGCCTCCATGGCCAGGCGGCAGGCATAGACCGAGTCCTTGCCGCCGGAGAAGAGAACGCCCAGCCTCATGGGCTATCCTGCTTTACGTCCGGCTTCAGGTCCGGTTGAGGATTGGGTCCCTGGGCCGTTTCCAGGTCCAGCATTCTCCAGATCTTCGCCATATCCAGATGGGCCAAAACCGCCCCGGCCAGATCCGAAAAGGCGTCGCTGTCTCCTCTGCCTGCCCCTGCCTCCGCCGAGCCGGCGCCAACTCCGGCGGCTCTCTTCGCCACACCTTCTGCTTCCCTGGTCGGAGCAGCGCCGTCGACCTTCTCCTCCCGGCGGCGGCGCAGAAATCCCAGGAAGGCATTGCGGAAGTTGACATTTTCGAAGATGCCGTGCAGGTAGGTGCCTATCACCAGGCCGTCCTCCGAGACCGCCCCGTCGCCTTCGAAGGCGCTCTCGCCTGCGGCCTCGGTCATGCCCATGTGAATCTCGTAGCCTGCGACCTCCTGGCCCCGGATGGGCTCCAGGATCGGCCCGCTTCCTGTGACCTTCTTTCTCACCTGCACCGTCCTCTTTTCGTACAGGTCGAAGCGGGTGGTGGCATCCAGCAGCCCCAGGCCGGAAAAGGTCCCCACGACCTCCTCAATGCCGCAGTCGACGATCTGCTTTCCCAGCATCTGATAGCCGCCGCAGATGCCCAGGACGGGAGTGTTTCGCAAGGATCTGATCTGGTCGGCCATGCCCTTCTCCTCCATGTCC